>Ga0315281_10004963_pt1 | contig 19155 bp, 16 predicted proteins | sample YL17G07_0_MG_FD_204540 | JGI IMG/M metagenome (GOLD analysis project Ga0315281, IMG submission 204540) | Sediment microbial communities from Yellowstone Lake, YNP, Wyoming, USA - YL17G07_0 | ecosystem: Environmental > Aquatic > Freshwater > Lake > Sediment | place: USA: Wyoming | collected... | reverse complement strand
GTCTGGATGACATTTTGGAAGGTTTCCTTCGGCAACTCGATCTCTTGGATTGGACCACCACCATTGCAAGGATCGAAGGAGAAAACATCTACCTCAATGCAGGCAAATTATCCGGTGTCCGGATTGGGGATACCTTAGAGGTCTATGAACCCGGGAAAGAGATCCTCCATCCCGCTACGAACCTCTCCCTCGGATGGACCACTGGCAAACTAAAGGGAGCTATAAAAGTCTCCGACCTATTTGGTGTGGATGCAGCCATCGGAAAGGTCGTTCAAGGCGCCGGGTTCAGTTCCAATGATGTAGTAAAATCCACGATAAAATAAATCCGTTATTTCCATCCGTCCTCTCCTGAACCACAAGATTTCTCACAACAAGTTCCATCTACACAGGAGGATCGGGTTGTGAAACTTTTCCCCTTGACAACCAAAGAAGAGAAACGTATCATTCCCAAATCCCACCTACTAAAATTATATTTCACTCTATGAAATATCCAACAGAAGGACATCGGAAAGTTAATAACTATTCCATCAGGGCTATCGAACGCGCCGTTCAAGTGCTCGCTTGTTTCTCCTTCCAACAGAACGAACATACGATGGGGGAATTGGCTCAAATGGCAAAGCTCTCCAAATCGACTGTGTTCCGTATCCTTCAAACCCTGGAGAAACATAAATTTGTGGCTTATGATCCGCAATCGGGTCGATACCTCCTCGGCATGAAATTATTTGAATTGGGGGGGATCGTCTTCTCCTCTCTCTCCTTAAGGAAGGCTGCTTCTCCATTCTTAGATCACCTCGAAGACAAGGTCAACCACACCGTGCTCATGGGCATTTTAGAGGAAGGGGAATTGGTCTATATCGACAAGCGGGAGGGCAATGAGCCCGTTAAACTGACCTCAGAAATCGGGAAAAGGAGACCTCCGTATTTCGGGATGTTGGGGAAAACATTGATGGCCTTTCTATCCGACAAAGAAGTTGACGATCTGTTAACCCAATTCCCCTTGGAGAAGGCTGCCCTCATGTCAATCACTGATCCAAAAATATTTAAGAGGAGTCTCAAAGAGATTAGAGAAAAGGGCTACGCTTATGAATACAATGAAGCCGTAGAAGGGGTGATTGGTATCGCTGCTCCTATCCGAAACCATTTGCGGAAGGTGGTGGCAGCAGTAGGAACAGCTTTTCCTGCTTTTAGTGCCAACGATCAAAACGTAAAAGAAACGATTCAATTGGTGACCAAAACAGCTAAGGAGATATCAGTCGCATTGGGATATATTGATGGTGAAAGAGAAAGGGGAATGATTAAACCCAAGGGTTAGGAGGCGAAGAGCGCTTGTTGATTTCGCTTTCAGATAGTTTGAAAGCCCGCATTTTAATGGTCTCATCGGTCTATGCCCTGTAGGTTTGGGAAAAACTAAAATGATTAAGGAGGTGGCCTATGTTACGACAAATACTTATTATCGCAATATCAATTTCATTGGGTACATTTTTAATCATCAACATGGGCAGTCAATCAGAGGCTGCCGGAGAAAAATACGATCTTCGATGGGGAACGATTACTGCGGGTGGGGCCTGGCAGATTATCGGAGCTGCCATGCTCGAAGACGTTAAGAAAAGCAATCCCAATATTACGGGCTCCTGCGTTCCAAGTACTACAACTTCTAACGTCATTGGTGTCCACCAGGGGAAATTTGCCATTGGTTTCACTCTTAGCGATACCTTGGCTGATGCTTGGGAAGGCAAAGGGTATTTCACTCAGTTCGGATCATTACAAGACATTAGGATCCTGGCCGTCCTCTATCCTCAAGCTACGCAGATTGTCGTCTGGGCGGATTCGAAGATAATAAGTGTTGATCAAATGAAGGGACTAAAGGTGAGCCCGGGTGCAAAGGGTCTATCATGCGACCTCGAGCTTCAGCGCTTATTAAACCTTTATGGGCTCTCTTACAAAGATGTACAGATTCAGTTTCTCAGCTTTGAGGATGCGGCGAATCAATTGATCGATAATCATATTGATGTCTTTTCTTGCACGACCTGTCCCTTTCCCTTTGGCCCGGTCATCAATGTGAACTCCCAGCGCCAAATCAGGCTTCTCTCTATTCCAGATGATAAAATCGCTGAACTGACTAAATTTAGAGGGGTGGAAGCCTATACCCTTCCTTCTGGATTATACAAAGGAGTGGATTATCCCGTTAAGGGAATCGCTGTTCGTGCCGTGATCATCGCTCGTAAAGACATGCCAGAAGATGTTGCCTACAGTATCGTTAAGGCGATCGGCGAGAACTTCAAACGCTATCCAACGGTGTTGAAAGCAATGGAATACGCAAAACTGGAGGATATTGGGAAGAACGTTGGATTTCCTTTCCACCCTGGGGCGTTTAAATACTATCGAGAACGTAGCTTAGTCAAATAGTTAAGAAAAAGGAGATCCTTTCATATGGGCTTAACATGGATGGCCTATTGGGGAACAAAAACCTACCATCAGAGGATAGCTGCTGCTGTGGCCATCCTGCTCGCCACTTTTCAAACCTATACCGCTTTGTTTGGTAGTTTCGATGCCCTTAAGCAACGGTCTATCCATTTAGGCTTGGGATTAATTTTGGTGTTCTTGGTACGGCCTTGGGGTAAAAGGAAAACCGGCGGAGGAGGACCAATCTGGCTGGACTGGCTGTCAGCGGGAGCAACTTTCATTGTGATCGCTTATCTATTGGTTCGCTATGATTGGATCACGGTAGAACGTTTCACATTGATCACTCCTCTGGCATGGTATGAGAAACTTCTTGGCATCGTGGCGATCATTCTCGTCCTTGAGGGTGCACGCCGAGTCGTCAGCAAAGGGCTTTTCTACTGTGTCATTGTATTCTTGCTTTACCCGTTTATCGGACCTTTTCTTCCGGGTGCCCTTCATACTTCACCCATTCATTGGACGGAGTTAATAGATTTTGACTACCTCTCCTTAGGAGGAATCTTCGGCATTCCCCTGGGGGTCTCGGCAACTGAGATAACCCTCTTCATCATTTTCGGGGCGATCCTAATGCGCAGCGGCGGCTCGTTCTTAATCAACAATATCGCCACAATATTTGCCGGTCGCATGGTGGGGGGGCCAGCTAAAGTGGCGGTCGTGGGAAGTTCACTTTTTGGGACGATTTCCGGTAGCGGGACAGCAAACGTTGCTACCGTTGGCAGCGTCACCATCCCGATGATGAAAAAGGCGGGTTACAGTCCCGAATTTGCTGCTGCGGTAGAGGCTGTTGCATCTACTGGCGGACAGATTATGCCTCCTGTAATGGGAGCTGCAGCCTTCGTCATGTCGGGATTTAGCGGCATTCCCTATACCACCATCATCCGATATGCGATCTTTCCTGCAATCCTTTACTATTTAAGTCTTTTTGTCACAGTTGACTTAAGAGCCAGGCGACTGAAATTATCCAGTTTGGCACCGGCAATTAGCTTAAAGGCGACGCTTCGGGATTATGGCCACATGATCATACCGATTGCGATTTTAGTCTATCTTTTGATTGCTGGCTATACGCCGAGGCTTGCAGGTGGTTTTGGGATCGTAACGGCTATTGTTGCGAGCCAATTGCGGTCGACAACACGGTTGGGCCTGGTGGGCACTCTTGCAGCTCTTGAGAATGGCGCAAATGGCATGCTCATTATAGTCACCTCGACAGCAGCGGCTGGCCTCATTGTAGGCACCGTTGACCTTACAGGTCTCGGAAACCGTATGGGCAGCGCATTTATGTATATATCCGGTGGCAATCTGCTCTTAGGCCTTATTCTTGGGATGCTCATCGCCCTTCTTCTGGGTTTAGGTCTACCGACGACCCCAGCCTATATTGTCCAGGCAGCCACAGTCATTCCAGCCCTTATTGCTATGGGGCTACCTCCCTTTGTCGCCCACATGTTCGCCTTTTATTATTCAACCTTAGCCATTATCACACCACCAGACGCTTCTGCCGCGTATGCAGCCGCATCCCTTGCAGAAGCTGATGGGTGGAAAACCGGTTGGTTGGCTACGCGATTAGCTTTTGTCGCCTTCATTGTCCCCTTCATGTTTGCTTACAACCAATCCATTCTCCTGGTCGGTCCCTGGTGGGAAATTTTGATCACCGTATTGACCGCATCCATCGGGGTCTTTTGTCTTGCTGCGGCCCTGGAGGGTTATTTAATACTTTCTCTTAACCGCTTTGAACGGCTCGGGGTTGGCGCTGCTGCATTGTTGTTAATCTTTCCCTCTTGGGTTGCAGCGTTACCCGGCGCCGCGGTTTTAACTTGGTTATTAATCGGTCAGTTCCGTAAGCGATCGAGAGAGCAATTGGAGGCGGAGTCAGTGTGAAGGATACAGAAAAAGCTTTTTGTGTGTGGTGCAAGGGAGAATGTGGCGTCCTCGTCCATGTTCGGGCTGGAAGACTCCTAAACACGACTGATTGCTGAAAAAGGTGATGGAATAGTGTCTAATCATAAAGATACCTTCTATTGGAGTGCGATAGAGACGATGAGCCGTGAGGAACTTCAGAATTTGCAGTTCCGAAGACTGGTCCGTCTGCTAAAATACTTACAGCTGAATAGTGTATTTTACAGGGATAGGTTGGCTTCCTCCGGTACCTCTTACCAAGATGTTAAAAGCCTCGATGATATTGCAAAGCTTCCCTTTACAACCAAACAGGATATCGTCAATTCAGCAGAAAAACCTGGATACATTTATGGAGAATTGTTTTGTGGCGATCCAAAGAATGTTTTGAGATGGCATAAAACCTCCGGCACGACAGGAAAGCCGATAAAAATCGCCGACACGATGGAAGATTGGAATAGCTATGCCGAGTTGTCAGCAGAAGCCCTCTATGCCATGGGCATCCGAAAAGAGGACATCGTCGTTGTCGCCTTTGGATACGGACCCTTTATCGCCTTTTGGACATATATCGCTGGCTTAGAAAGAATTGGTTCTACATTCATCCCCTCAGGAAATTTAGATACTCAAGGAAGGATCGAATTGATAAAGGATTTTGGAGCCACCGTATTTATGAGCGTGCCCTCTTATGCCATCCATTTGGGAGAGACCGCTCGTTCTATTGGAACGGATCTATCCAAACACTCCGAGATAAGATTGGTGGTCCATACGGGTGAACCCACTACCCCTTTAATGAAGAAGAAGATCGAAGAACTTTGGGGTGCCATACAGAGAGAGAGGATTGGCAGCACTGAGACAGGAGGCTTTGCATTCGAATGCCCTCAGACACCGGGACTCTACCATATCCAAGAGGGTTTTTTAATACCGGAGATGATCAATCCTGCCAATGATGAGAGGGTAGAACTGGGCGATGAAGGAGAGCTTGTTTTAACACCTCTCTATAGAAGAGGAATGGCCCTTCTAAGATTTAAGACAGGCAATCTGGTGAGGTCCTCCAAAGAGCGAAGATGTAAGTGTGGCAGGAACTATTTATCCCTTGAAGGGACGGACCACGGTATTGTTATCAGAAGGTTAGACAAATTGTTGAAGATCAGAGGCGTACTGATCGATCCCATTGCCATCGAAAACACAGTGAGACAGTTTGAGGGGTTTGGTGAGGAATATCGCATCCTCTTTGAAAAAAAGGGGGAAATGGATGAGATTAAGGTACAGGTTGAGCTGAAGAATAAGGTAGAACTGAAAAATATCGAGAATGCAAGAATAAATCTTATGGAAGAACTTAAGAGAAAATTAATGATAAGAATAGATGTGGAATTCATCCCTTTTGGCAAATTACCCAGGTTTGAAGAAAAAGCAAAGAGAGTTATTGATCTGAGGTAGGTAATGAACAAGGACGATATTCAGAAGATTGCCAAAAATATCATAGAGGCAAAAAGATTGTTAGAAGAGGTGAACCGAACCCCTTTCGAGGGGGTAAATGCAAACCTGAAAAGGGCGATGATCTCTATTCATCAGGCCCTGTTTGACCTTGGAAAAGAGGAAGAGAAGGGAGATTAGATGAAAAAAAATTTGAACATGCGGGATTGGATCGACACGCTGGATCGTGCCGGCGAACTGATAAGGCTCAAAAAACCTGTTGACCCTCATACCGAGATAGGAGCCTTGCTTTATCAGTCCCGTGATAAAGCCCTCTACTTTGAGCAGGTAAAAGGTTTTCCCGGATGGCGGGCTTTGGGGCAGGCTCCAGCAAACATGAATCAAGTGGCCTTGGCCTTTAACACAAAACCTGAAGGGGTGGTGAGAGAATTCTGCGACAGAGCAAAATATTTGAAAAAAATCGTATACGTGAAGGACGGGCCGGTCAAAGAAGTCATCCTTTCTGATGATGAAATTGATGTCACAAAATTACCAGCCCACATCGCAGGAGAAAGGGACGGTGGCCGATTTATTACGTCGGGTCTTGTGATCTGCCGAGATCCGGATACCGGGTTGAAAAACATGGCCTTTCACCGCATGCAGATCAAAGGACCGAGGAAACTGGGAATTCTCATGGTCCCGAGACACTCTTACTTGATCTATCAGAAATATGAAGCTCGAAACGAGCCCATGCCTGTGTCGATCATGATCGGTCATCACCCCATGTATTATTTTGCTGCGGCCTACTCCGGACCCTTCGAATTGGACGAATTGGAACTGGCAGGCGCCCTCCTTCAGGAAGATGTGGAAGTGATTCAATGCGAGACAAATGATCTTGAGGTCCCTGCTCAGGCAGAAATCTGCTTAGAGGGGGTAATCCCACCACACGAGCGGGAAGAGGAAGGGCCCTTTTCAGAGTTTCAAGATTACTACATCGCTGGAGCTGGAATGAACCCCATCATTAGAATCGATCGGATGATGATGAGAAAGGATGCGATTTACAAGGAAATCCAGAACGGTTCTGAAGTTGAAGGCTGTACTTATCATAAAGTCCCCATGGCTGCAGGAATTTATGATCGTCTAAAAACGGTCGGCGGCTATACGGATCTAGTCAATGTATTGATCCTTCCTGGGATCTTGGGAGCCGTCATTCAGCTGAAACAGAGGTTTAAAGGAGAGGCGAAGAATTTGCTGCTGGGCGCCCTCTCTACGCAGTATCTACACCCCAAAGTCGTGATTGCGGTTGATGAGGATGTCGATATCTTCAACCCCGCCGAAATTCTTTGGGCCGTAACCACCCGAGTCAATCCTGAGAGGGATGTCTTCGTCATTGATGAAACGAGAATTCATCCCATGGACCCCACAGGGCTTGAGTTGGTAAAACCTGGGAGCCCCATGGGATGGTCGAGGATCGGCTCAAAAATGGGCATCGATGCAACAAAACCCCCTCTGTCAGATCCGGAGGGAAGAAAAATCTTCGAAAGGATAAGGCCATTTAATTTAGATAAAATCAAAAGGGAAGATTATTTATAGGAAATTCTGTTCTGCATCGAAAACTAAAAATCAGAAAGGGGTATCAAATGGGTTACAAAGATTTGAGAGAGTTCATTCGGATATTAGAGAAAACAGGAGATGTGGTCCATGTTAAGAGGGAGGTGGACTGGGATGAAGAGGCCGGAGCCATTAACCGCCGTGTTTATGAGATGGGTGGACCGGCCTTATTATTTGAACGGATTAAAGACTACCCCGAGGGATATCGGATTTTTGCGGGATCCCTTGGGACTTACAGGCGTGTCGCTATTGCCATGGGGCTGGCTCCTGATACAACGGTGAAAGAGATCTTTGCAGAATATGAAAAGAGGAGTGAAAAGCCTATCCAGCCGTTGATCATAAATAAAGACAAAGCCCCATGCAAGGAAAACATCTTATTAGGAGAGGGGGTAGATCTTCACATCCTCCCTGCACCTATGGTTCATACTGGAGATGGCGGCCGTTATATTGGTACATGGGATTTGGTGGTTTGCAAGGATCCCGATACGGGTTGGACGAACTGGGGGATGTACCGTTTCATGGTCTACAATAGGAGGTATTTAACGGGTTTCCCGAGATTGAATAGCCATCTGGGGATGATCCTTCATCAAAAGTACATGCCCAAAAAAGAACCCATGCCCATGGCCCTGGTGATCGGTGCGGATCCCATCTCACACTTAATTGCTTCAGCAAGTTTGAGAAAGGAGGTCAGCGAGGCAGAAGTCGCGGGTGGGTTGTTACAGGAACCCATTGAACTCGTTAAATGTGAAACGAATGATCTATTGGTCCCTGCTCATGCAGAAATCGTGATTGAAGGAGAGGTCTTGCCCGATAAGACGGGTCAGGAAGGACCCTTCGGAGAATTTCCAGGTTATCGAACAGAAGGGATCAGGATGGGAGTGACTTGTCGGGTGAAGGCGATCACCTTCCGCAAATCACCCATTCTCACTTTGATCAGCCTTGGAATTCCTCCTGACGACAACTCTGTAGCTACTCCAATTGCCTCGGCAATCGCTGTTAAAAAAGTACTTCAACGCCGTGGCATCCCTGTTCTAGACGTCTATTCCCCGCCCCATGGCGTTCTTCATACCCTGATTGTAAGTGTGATTCGTGGGGGGAGAGAGGTGGCGAATCAGATCCTCGATGCCATTACCTTACGTCGATCCGATTGGAATAAAGTGTTCATCGTTGACGAAGATGTTGACATCTTCGATCTCGGTCAGGTGCTCCATGCCTTTTCCGTCAAGTGCCATCCACTCAATGGAGTGATTATCAGGAAGATCGAACCAGGAAAGGCTCATGCCCTTACACCCTGTTATACTTCTGAGGAGAGGCGCACCATGAGCGGGGGCATCGTTGCTTTAGACTGCACCTGGCCGCCGGAATGGCCAAAGGAGACTCATGTCCCAACCAAGAATTCATTCAATGACATCTACTCTCAAGAAATTAAAGAGAAGGTCCTGAAGAACTGGAAGGATTATGGTTTATAACAGAAGAGAACCATTTCCAATAAATTGCGGATAAAAGGAGAAAATATGGCAAAAGAATATATGGTCTTCGTTGAAGACATGAAGAAAGAACTGCTGGAAGGACGAGAGATTCTCCTGACCATTAAAGATCTGACCCCCGGTAAACGAAAGTATGAAAATCGCATCGTGAAGGCACTCGTATCGAGCTCACCCGATAAACTTCCAGGAGGCGATATCCTCAGGGTGAGATCGTGGACAGGCGTCCTCTACCCACAGCCATGGGCAATAAAAATTATAGAAGAGATAGGCGAAGTTTTACCTGGTGTTCCCCATGGAGAGACGTTGTTGCAACGTCAATAACCGATCAAAAAGTGTGAGCAGGGCATATGCTAAAGGATGTCATTATCTTAGGAGGTGGTTGCGCAGGGATCATCGCCGCTTTGGAGGCAGAGAAGAATGGCACCAAAGTCATGTTGATTGGTCGAGGGGCAATAGGGATTGGAACCAATTCTGCTTTATCCAATGGGATCTTTGCTGGCCCTACTCCTGAGACCACTCCTGAAGAATACATCCGGAAGACCTTGGACTCAGGAAAGGGATTAAATCGCGAATCCTGGGTGAACTTGGTAGCAGAAGAAGCTCCTCAAGCTTTTTCCCTTCTCTCTTCATTCGGATTGGAATTAGAAGAAATCACTGGGCGATATATTGTCAAACCGTCACGGCCGGATGTTATCCCAGGGATAACCCTGATGAAGGGCTTGGCCACTCAGATAAAGGGATCGAGTGGAATCGAAGTGGTCAGAGATTTCTATATTACGGAGATCTTAAGAAACGAAGAGAAGGTATATGGCGTGAAGGGTTTTGACAAAACGGGAGAGGAATCGATCGTCGAAGCTTCGGCCGTTGTATTGGCCACAGGAGGTGCCGGAGCGGTTTATTTGAGGAATGACAATCAAAAGACGATGATGGGCCAAGGCTATTTGTTGGCAGCTAAAGCAGGAATCAAGTTGTGGGATATGGAATTTGTGCAGTTTTTCCCCCTGGTGATAGCTGAACCAGGCCTTCCGTCACAAGCCGTCTTTTCCCCTCATCCGAAAGGAACAAGGGTGATCAATGATCATGGTGAAGATGTACTTCAAAAACATGAAATAGGCGATTTAAATGAAGCGATAAAGACAAAGAGGGACGAGCTCTCTGCCGCTCTATTTCAAGAGGGCTTGAAAAGGCCAGTCTATATCGATTATCGAAAAGTCCCTTCGTCTGCATGGGAAAGACATCCTTTAAGCCTCTTGAAAAGAATCCATTTCGATTTTCAAAATAAGCCTCTCGCTATTTCCCCGGCCGCCCATTTTTTTATGGGAGGTGTGCGGACAGATGAAAATGGACAAACCTCCCTCCCAGGTCTTTTCGCTTGCGGAGAGGTGGTTTGGGGATTACATGGCGCCAACAGGATGGCTGGGAATGCCTTGACAGAAACAATCGTATTCGGCAGGATTGCCGGACGAAATGCGGCTCACTATGCACTTGCCCATCGTCTATCCGCCTCAAATTCAAAGAAACTGTATAAGGATTTCTCGGAACCTATTCTTTCATCAAAAGAAACATTACCCCGTATCCGAAGGCAGATAAGGGAGATCTCTTGGAAAAGTGGAGGTGTGGTTAGGTCTGAAGACGGGATGAGGGAGGGATTGACCAAACTCACAGAGTTAGAAAGAGAAATGAAGCAAATCATCCCGCAAACCATTTCTGATAGAAAGTTAAAATACGACTTAACGAGTGCAACTTTTGTGCTCAAAGCCATTTTTACCGCCAGCCTTTCGAGGAAGGAAAGTCGTGGAGCCTTTATTCGTGAAGACTTTCCTCAACAGGACGACCTCAACTGGCGTAAAAACTCATGCCTTGTTTATAGCATCGATGAGGATAACTTTTCTCTCATTCATTATGCCATTTGATTTAATGGAACCATTTAATCCTCAAACCTTTTATTCCTTGAAATACCCTATATAGAAAGGGGGGATCTTGGTTGAAACGTTTGCCAATCAAATGATAGATCATGGGTTTAGATGAATGCCAGGGGGCAGACATTAAGATCAGTTTATTGGAGAAGTTGATGGTGCTTGACGGCGTAACTCCTTTTCCAAAAGAATTTATCGATCGCTATTATAAAAATCATTGGTGGTCGGGGATCACCATTGGAGAGTTGGTGGATAGAACCAGTGACCTCTATCCTCATAAGGAAGCCTTGGTGGCTGGTGAAGTCCGATTGACCTATCAGCAGCTTCGGGAGTGGACCGATCGGGCAGCCATCACCTTTCTCGAACTGGGGATCAAAAAACTGGATCGGGTGTTGCTTCAGATTCCCAATTGGGCAGAATTCGTCTACGCCTATTATGGCCTCCATAAGATTGGCGCTATTCCTGTGATGTGCATCCCTCGTTTCTCTGAAAGAGAAATGGGACACTTTTGCAAGATCACAGGGGCCAAGGCCTGGGTTGTCCCTCTACGATTTGAAAAGATCGACTATCTCCCGATGATCAAGTCTTTTTCCTCCAGCCCCTTCTCTTTAAAACATATCCTTGTGATCGATACCGAGAAAGAGGAGGATCCATTGCCGGAGGGAACGCTCTCCTTCAATGGCCTTTTAAAGAAGCTAGACCTTAGATCATATTCAAAAGATTACCTTCGATCCTTCAGACTAGATCCTGATGAGATCTGCCATTTGATGCCCACAGGAGGAACGACAGGTCTCCCTAAACTTGTTCCGAGGACCCACAATGATTTTCTCTGCAATGTAGAATATCGCGCAAAGGCCTGGCAACGGAGTCCTCACGATATCACCCTGATCGCTACACCCATTACCCATAATATGGCGATTGAGGTCTCCCTAAACCCTTCTTTCCTGACCGGAGGAAAAGTGGTGATGATCCCTTCTACCCGGCCCAAGGAGATCTTGGAGGCGATCGAAAAGGAACGGGTGACCACAATGATTCTTGTTGTAGCCCAGCTCCAGCAGATCGTCGATGATCCCGATTTAAACCAGTATGACCTTTCCTCGCTTCGGGTGATCGCTGGTGCAGGATCCCATGTACCGGCGGAATTGATAAAAAAGATATACGAGAAACTCGGATGTAAATTTTACAATGTCTACGGCAGTTCAGAAGGTCCCTGTACCCAGACACGATATGATGACCCGGAGGAAGTCGTCCTCCATTCAGTCGGCTGGCCCGTCTGCCCATATGATGAATTCAAGGTGATTGATGCGAATGGCAACGAACTTCCTCAAGGGAAAGAAGGAGAGTTAATCGCCAGAGGCCCGTGCGTCTTTCGAGGATACTATAAGTCTGGGGCTGAAAATCGAGAGACCTTTACCCCCGATGGGTTTTACCGAACTGGGGATATTGCGAAATTTGATCCGGGGGGACGTCTTATCCTCACCGGTAGAAAGAAAGACATCGTCATCCGAGGGGGAGAAAACATCAGTGCCAAAGAAGTGGAGGGGCTCATCAGCGGCCATCCCAAGGTAGCGCAAGTGGCCGCTGTTGGCATGCCAGACCCTATTCTCGGTGAGCGGTTGTGCGCTTTCATCAAACTTAAGAAAGAGACGATGATAACGTTTGAAGAAATCATCTCTTACCTCAAGGAACGAAAGACATCTGTCCTCTACCTCCCCGAACGGATTGAGATCATTGAGGAGATGCCCCTGACCAATGTGGGAAAGGTGGATAAGAAACGATTGAGGGAAGAGATTAAAACGAAGCTCAAAAAGGAAGGGAAGATTAAGTTATGAGTTATGAGTTATGAGTTATGAGTCATGAGTTTTGAATTGAGGACTAAAGGAGTTAAAGATGCGTCTTCTTAAATTTGAATATCTGGAGCCGAAGACTCTTAAAGAGGCAGCCCACGCGCTTGCCTCAGACACGAAAGGTTCTGTTCTCATTGCAGGAGGAACAGACCTTCTCGTCAATATGAAACACAAGGTCATCCAGCCGAAACAGGTCATCAATCTTAAGACGATCCCCAAATTAACCTATATTTCAAATGGGAAAGGTGGATTGAGGATTGGAACTTTGACCACCCTCCATGACATCGCCTCTTCCCCGTTGATTCAAAAGAGAGTCCCTATTCTTTGTCAATCTGCCCGAGAGGTAGGAGCTTATGCTCATCAGACGATGGGGACTTTAGGGGGAAATCTCTGTCAAGGAAATCGGTGTCGGTTCTATAATCAATCCGCCTTTTGGAGAAGTGTGAAGTCTCCCTGTTACAAGGCAGGAGGAGGGCTCTGTCATGTTGTAAGGAAGTCTAAGGAATGCCATTCTGCTTATTGTGGGGATATGGCTCCCACACTCATCGCCTTGAATGCTCAGGTTAAGGTAGTGGGCCCTCATGGAGAACGGGTTTTTCCTCTTCATAAACTTTATACCCAGGATGGGAAAAAACCTCTTTTACTAAGGAAAGGGGAAATTCTGAAGGAGATTCTTTTCCCCCCTCCTGCTGGAAAAACATTTTATCTCAAATGGAGGCGAAGGGATTCCATTGAATTTCCTATTGTCTCTTTAGCTCTCCATATTGAGAAAGGGCACGAGGACAGGATCCAAAAGGCAAAGATAATCTTTAGTGGAGTTGGTTCTGGACCCGTAGAGACTTTAGAAGCAGAGAAGATTCTTGTGAATGCATCTCTTGACAATCAAACGATCGAAAAATTTACCGATCAAGCCGTTCGGGAGATCTCCCCAATGCGGACCTCCATCTATTCTCCTGCCTATAAAAGAAGGATCGCAGGAATTCTGTTAAAGAAAGCCTTGGAAGAAATGAGGATCAGCTAAAGTGTTCTCTTTGAGGTCATTCCTACGCCTGCCTGCGGTAGGCAGGGAAACAGGAATCTATATTTTGCTTCTTTCCTAGATTCCCGCTGGAGTTTACCCCGTGCTTGATACGGGGCGGGAATGACAAGACTTATACCCCGTGTTTAGAAAGGATTTTTTATGAAACGTATCATCAAACTTCACGTGAATGGTGAAGAGTTTGAAGTCCTTACAGAAATCCACAAAACCCTTCTTGAGGTTTTGAGAGAGGATCTGGGTTTGACAGGAACAAAACGAGGTTGTGATTTGGGAGCCTGCGGAGCATGCACCGTCCTGATCGAGGGGAAACCTTATCTTTCTTGTCTGACTTTAGCCGTTGATGTTCAGGGAAAGAAGATTGTCACCATTGAAGGCCTGGCCCAAGATGGAGAACTTCATCCTCTTCAGAAGGCCTTTGTCGAAAAAGGGGCCATTCAGTGTGGATTCTGCACCCCCGGGATGATTCTCACGGCCAAGGCTTTCCTGGATGAGAATCCCCATCCATCAGAAGGAGAAGTAAAACGGGCAATTTCCGGAAACCTCTGCCGTTGCACCGGCTATGTGAAGATTGTGGAGGCAATTCTATCCGTCGCTGAAAAACAGTAAATAAGTCCTTTCGTCTTAGCCTCTTTGTGTCTTTCTATCCCACAAACGCAACGACCCAACGGCGCAATGACACAATGACATAATTTTAACTCAATGACCAAATGAGGAGACCATCATGGAGAGATTGGATGTGGTTGGAAAGAGAGAACCCATGCTCGACGCATGGGAGAAAGCAACTGGCCGAGCACGATTTACAGACGACCTCGCCCTGCCAGGGATGCTTTATGGAAAAATATTGAGAAGCCCTCTTGCCCATGCGAAGGTCCTTCATGTTGATCTCTCCGAAGCAGAGAAAGTGGTCGGTGTCAAAGGTGCCATCAGTGGAAAAGATATTCCGAAAAAAAAGTATGGCATTGTTCCCATGGCAAAGGATGAATATGCACTCGCCATTGACAAAGTGCGCTATATCGGGGATGAGGTAGCGGCGGTTGTCGCAACCTCTTTGGATGCGGCAGAGGAGGCGATCTCAAAGATCCGGGTGGATTATGAAGAACTCCCTTCGGTCTTTGACCCCATCGAGGCCATGAAACCCGGAGCTCCCATCATTCACGATGAAGTTCCGAACAATGTGAGCGCTTCCATCCGGAAGGAATTTGGAAATGTGGAGAAGGCCTTTCGTGAATCGGACTTTCTTTTTGAAGAGTCCTTTGAGACTCAGGCTGTCAATCATTGTCCTCTCGAACCTCAGGCTGCCTTGGCGATAGTGGATCCCTCTGGAAAAGTCACCCTCTGGGCCTCTACCCAGATCCCTTTCTTTCTCAGGAGGAATCTGGCGACCACCCTCGATATTCCTGAAAGTAAAGTCCGCGTGATCAAGCCAAAAGTAGGAGGAGGATTTGGACAGAAGATTGACCTCTATGCCAAAGATTTTTGTGCGGCCTTCTTTGCTATGAAGACAAAGAGACCGGTCAAGTTCGTTTATGAGCGTGAAGAGGTATTTATTTCTACAAGACAGCGACATCCGATGCAAATTCAACTCAAGACAGGGATGAGAAAGGATGGAACCATTCTGGCCCAACAGTTCAAGGTGATTGCCGATGGAGGCGCCTATAATAGCACAGCCCCTCTGATGATTACCCTGGCTTGTTATTTCATCATGCTTCCCTACCGTCTCGAAAATCTCCTCTTTGAAGGCTACCATGTCTATACGAATAAACCTGTTGGGGGTGCCATGAGAGGACATGGAATTCCTCAGGTCCGTTTTGCTGTGGAAACGCAGATTGATAGCATCGCTGAAAAGATGAGGATCGATCCACTCGATCTCCGATTGAAGAATGCCTTCGAGGCCGGAGAACCACATCCTGCAAAACTTTTGGTCCAGACCTGTGGGTTCAGCGATACTTTAAAGATGGCAGCAGAAGGGATCGGCTGGAAAGAGAAGAGAGGGAAACTCCCATTCGGCAGAGGAGTGGGCCTTGCTGGCGCCAGTTTTCCAAGCGGGGTAAGCAATATGAGCCATATCTCCTCGGGTGCCATTGTGAAGATCGAACGGGATGGTGCCATTACTCTTCTGACGGGCGCTGCAGATATTGGCCAGGGCGCTGAGACGGTCATCTCTCAGATCGTTGCAGAGGAACTGGGGGTTCCATTAGAGGATATACGAATTACTGCTGCAGATACGGAAATTACTCCCCTCGATCCCGGAACATTCGGCAGCGGCGTCACACTGAGGGCAGGCAATGCTGCTAAACTAGCTGCTCAAGCAGCGAAAGAAAAACTCTTTGAGGCCGTGGCTGAAAAGATGGAAGTGAACACCGAGGAACTGGAAGCGAAGAATCGTCGAATCAATGTCAAAGGGAGTCCTGAAAGAGGAATGTCCATACAAGAAGCAATTAAATTCTATCAATATTCGGACCGCCCCATGCCCATCATCGGCAGAGGTTCTTACCACCCACCGGCTAAAGAACCGACGACCCTTCTTAAAGAAGATGGAAATTTTTCTCCTGCCTATTCTTTCATGACCCAGGCCGCTGAAGTGGAGGTCGATACCAAAACAGGAAAGGTGAAAGTTTTAAGGATGGTGGCCAGCCATGACTGCGGGAAGGCCATCAATCCCATGCTGGTCGAAGGCCAGTTGGAAGGGTCCGTAGTCGGAGGAATGGGCCAGGCGCTCTATGAAGAAGTGATCACAGAGAAGGGACAGGTTCTAAATCCTTCCTTCTTGGATTATGGCATTCCAACTGCCATGGAGGTCCCTTCCATTACTTCCGTGGAGGTTGAGACAAACGATCCTGAAGGCCCATTCGGCGCCAAAGAATCAGGGGAAGGAACCCAGTTGGCCCCTGCACCCGCCATCATCAATGCCATTTATGATGCCATTGGAGTGAGATTTAATAGCCTTCCGGTTACACCGGAAAAGGTTCTGGAAGCCCTTTATGAAAGGGAGAAAAAGTAGAAGAATTCAAAAGGATGTTCCGTGAGATTGAAGGATCGTGTGGCACTCATCAAATAAGGGAGGAATTTCTGAAAGGAATATCCCTGAGTCGTTTTGCTTCCCCAAGGGAGATCCATTCATTCGATGATGTCAGAAACATTTTTTCTGAGGAGATAGACGAAGGTGAGAATCGCCTCTGCATTTCTCTCAACCGCTTCAAACCCACGGCCTAATTCCTTCAATCTTTTTGTTCCCTTTTCAATCGCCTTGATCTCTGAATCCATTGCCTTCAGATCGTATTCCATGCTCCTCTCCTATACGAAAATGCTGCAAAATGCCCTGCCCTCTCGCGGGAAGGAATGCAACGATGTAAAAACCGATAGACAGTCCCGCTAAGGCGGGATTGTCCTGCACCGCATTTTCGCCGAGGCTGGAAAGCCTCGGCTATCCGTGAAGCCCCGTCCTGAGCTTCACTTCCTCGTCAAGTCCTTAAACCTTGCAGATTTTAAGGTGTAACGGGGCAAGCCTCCGGGTTTAACGGTTTCAATCTCAAAGGTCAAGTTTGACCTTATCTTAAGTTTCTCCCTTATACGAGACCTAAGCTCTTTAATTTGACCTTCATTGATCGAAGGATCAAACTCAACTCTGAGTGTGAGAACAGGCATCACCTCTTCCTGTGTCAATATGGTTTCAAATTCTACCACTTCTGAAAATTGGGCCCGGATCACCTCTTCCACGATGCTTGGGCTAAAAAAGACTCCTCGAATCTTTCTGAGGTCATCGACTCTGCCTCCGATCTGATCTACCCGGATGGAAGTCCTGCCACAAGGACACGAGTCCTTCCTCACCACCATGATGTCTTTCAAGTTGAACCGAATGAGAGGAATGCATCTCCGGCATAATGGAGTGATAACAGCAACCCCTTTGACTCCTGGAGGAACTGGTTTAGACATCGTCTCAAGGTCCACCATTTCATGTAAGAAATAGGGCTCGACCACATGCATTCCCTGTTTTTGGGAACACATTCCAGCCCATCCCCCTGGTTCTGTCCCACCGATATGGTCATACACATCAGCCCCCCACCCCTCTTCGAGACGAAGCCGGGTAGACTCTGGCATGGGTTCACCAGCGCAGATCATCTTTTTGATATGGAGGTCTTGTTTGGGATCGATTCCCATCTCTTTCGCCACTTCTATCATGTGGAGGCCATAGGTAGGTGTGTTCATCAATGCCGTGGCCCGAACATCCTTCATCTTCTGGATACGGGCTTTTGTCTCCAATCCTCCTCCAGGGACGACTTCACATCCCAGCTTTTCAGCGGCGTAGTGACCCTGCCAGAAAGCGATATAGACATTATAGACAAAGGGCAAAAAAACTCTGTCCGTCGAACGAAATCCCGCCGCATAAAGGATATAACACCAAATGTCTACAACCAATTGCCAGCTCTCATAGGTGTCCGGGAAAAAGACAGGCTTCCCGGTTGTCCCTGAGGTTTGATGAAATACCGATAATTTCTCGGGAGGCACGGCCAGAAGGTCGCCGTAAAGAGAAGCGTCCTTCCCTTCCTGAGCTTCTCTGAGTTCATCCTTCTCTGTCATGGGAACCTTTGAAATATCTTCAAACGTTCGAATATCCTCGGGTTCAATTCCGTGGAGTTTTCGTCTATAAAAGGGAGAGTCTTCCTTCGCCCAACGGAGAGTCTCTCTGAAGCGTTTCAGTTCAATCTCCATCAGCCTCTCTCGAGGCAGAGTCTCAATGATCGGATTCCAGTATCTTTTATCCAGTAAGTTCATAATGAGCGCTCCAGTCTCTATTTTCCTTCATTTCTTTTCTATTTGGTAAAATGATCCTGTCTTTCTATGGGATCCTTGATCATTTTAGTTCCATCAGGGTCTGAGATTCTTTCAATCCAGTCTTTAACCCGTGGTGTCAGAGTTACTGGATCGACAAAGGGAAGCCTTTTGCTATCTCCAACTATTGCAAACTGTAGAAAAGCACTTTCGCTTAACCATCTCTTTTCCCAGAAGTGCCGATGAACATCTACTACCTTCATCTTATTAATCCTTTCTATGTATTTTGATTAGTTCCTTTATACTAAATCAGTTTCTCATTAATGTTATTTCCTTTAAGGGACTTTCACAGTTTGAAATGAACGGCATCAATCCTGAAGGCGCTCATGTCCGTGAGTATACATAAATACATCCACCCTTTGTAAGATTGCAGTCTCATTGACCTCCCCCGGGTCTGCCATATTCCCCTCGAAGGAGAGTCGGAATCGTCTTATCTTTTTCCGCCGAAGTCTCTTTGGAAGGAGTCCCTTCATTTTCTGTCAAGATCCCCCTCTGTACGAAGTCTTCGCTCACGTAATCTAAGCCCAGTTTGTCCAAGGTCTCTTTGGTAGGAATACCGTCATGATTCCACCCCTTGAACTCATAAAACGCGTCAAGATGCTTTTGTTCCATCTCAGGGTCTCGTATCTTCCAATGGTCTTCGGGAGGCTTCTCATCCTTTCTCC
>Ga0315281_10004962_pt1 | contig 19158 bp, 17 predicted proteins | sample YL17G07_0_MG_FD_204540 | JGI IMG/M metagenome (GOLD analysis project Ga0315281, IMG submission 204540) | Sediment microbial communities from Yellowstone Lake, YNP, Wyoming, USA - YL17G07_0 | ecosystem: Environmental > Aquatic > Freshwater > Lake > Sediment | place: USA: Wyoming | collected... | reverse complement strand
TCCGCCGCAGGTGCCGGCCCCACGGCGCTCAAGGCTCCACCGCTTGGGTCGGCAGCCCGAGCGCCTTGGCGGCGGCCTCGTGAAACGGAAACACCGCGGCCAGGGCGGCATTGGCCCGCGGGTTCAGGGCGGCGAAGAGCGGATCGTAGGCCGCGGCGGCGGGCAGATGATAGAGGGCGTCCACGGCCCTGCGGGCCAGGTGCGGCGGCAGGTCCAGCCGGGCGACCAGCACCAGGTTCAGGCCCACCGTCTCCACCGCGCCGGGCAGGTTGGGGTAGGCGGTCTTGGGAATGGTGAGGGGGACGAACCCCGGCCCCAGCTGCCGGACGCGCTCCAGGAGCGGCCGGGCCAGCGGCGCCAGGCGCAACCGGGCCACCTGGGCCAGCGCCTGCTCCACCTCCGCCACCGGCACCGGCCCCGCCACCAGCGCCACCGCCGCCGGCTGCTGCTCCAGCGTGGCCGCCAGGGCGCGGGCGGAGGGGCCCGCGCCGGGCTGGCCGGCGGGCGCGGCCCCCTCCGCGGGCGGGAAGAGCGCCGCCAGCATGGCCAGGGCATACGGCCGGTTCTCCGCGACGACCCAGGCGTCGGCGGGCAGTTCCCCGAGCGGAACGGCTTCGGGCCGGCGGGTGAGCACCTGCAACGCGAGCGGCCAGAGCACCGCGACGGCGACAAGGTCCGGGTACGCCTCCCGCCGGGCGATGAGGGTCGGCGCATCCACGATGGCAAAGTCGCCCCGCATTCGCCGCAGGGCCTTCAGGCGCGCCTCGGGCGGGCCGGCCACGGCCGCTTGCGCCAGGACGGAAGGCTCCCCGCCGTTGCTCATTCTCCACAACTGGGCTAGGTCCTCCACGAAGCGCGCGGATCCGTCGGCGGCGGCGCCCCGCAGCAGGGTGACCACCGGCTCGGCGCGCGCCGCCGCGCCGGCCAGCAGCGCCACCGCCAGCGTTACGGCCAGCGCCAGCGCCCGCGGCGCACTGCGCCGCCTTTTGCCGCGGCTGTCAACGACCTGCGCCCGCCACCGGCGCGCTCTGGAGAGGGACATATGCTTTACCGAGCCCATGTTGCCACGGGCCTCGCGCTGGGTGGGGCCGCCGCCGCCGGCGCCCGCTGGGCCGGCTGGGCCGGCAACGGCGAGCAAATGCTGGTAGTGTTTGGGCTCTGCACGGTGTTTTCGCTGGTGCCGGACCTGGACACCGCCTCCATCATCCAGCGGTGGGTGTATCGGGCGTTGCTGGGGCTGCTGGTGTACCTGATCGCCACCGGCCGGGTGCGGGAGGCCGCATTCCTCGGCACAGCCGCCACGCTGCCGCTGGTGCACAAGCATCGCGGTTGGATGCACAGCCTCTGGGCGGCCCTGTTGGTCCCCTTGATCGTTCTCTTCCTGTGGGATCTCTACTGGCGCGTGCTCGATCCCGGCCCCGCCAGCATTCGGGAAACCCTAACAAGCTTCGCCGACAATGTCACCGCCAGGCACGGTCTGCACTACTTGGCCATGACCCTGGGGTACATCCTGCACTTGACCGTGGACTTCGCCATTCCCTCCGGGCTGCGCATGGGCCGCGTGGCCTAGGCCCCGGCTCCCCGGCCGCGGGCGGAGCGGCCTCCCGCAGCGCCGGTTCGCACGCCCTGGGGATGAAATTCGGACATTCATCGCGACGCTAGGGGAACAAATACGGGCCTTCGCTCGTTAGACCAGAAAGGACTCACAATCCCGGCAGGGGGGGCCGCCGGGCCGGATCCGCGCAGTTGTCTTAGGCTGGAGCCCGGGATTCCGTGCCGGCCTCAATCGTGTGGCGGATCATGTGGTCCGGGTATGCGTTGACAACGGCTCAGCGCTCCCCTGGGCACTCTGTTTTCTTGACCGAGGACTCCATGAAGATTTTGACCGTAAGGCAGACCTGCGTGGTCATCCGACTCAGCGAACTTGCCGATTCCAGCTTGCCCCTGCTTGAGCAGGCACGGCCCTTCATCATGCTGACGCCCTATGTGGTGTTGGATGTGGACGGGATCCACTTTACCTCCATGTTGCTCGGCGAAGTGGTAAACTTGTACATGGCCTTTTCCAATCATTGGAAGAGTAGCCGGCATGGGATGGGCATGGTAAACGTGGCGGAGGTGAGCCAGCAAGTGTTCCGCACGGCCAAGCTGACCGACCGCATCCCGATTTTCGACAACATCGAGATGGCCATGAAGGCGCTGCCCGCGATCGCGCAGCCCAAGGCCGGGGCCACCGGCTGAGCGGTCATGGACAGGCGCCGCCGCGGCCGCGCCTGGCGACGGAACCCAACGCGCTCCCGGGCGAGCGAGGCGGGATCCATGGGACTGCGATGACCCCTCCTTTCCATTCCGGCTTTGTCTGTCTCGTGGGCCGACCCAACGTCGGCAAGTCCACCCTGGTCAATCGCCTGGTGGGCCGCCCGGTTTCCATCACTTCCCCCAAGCCCCAGACCACCCGGCAACGGGTGCTCGGCGTCTGTGACCATCCCGCCTTCCAGGCGGTGCTGGTGGATACGCCGGGCATTCACCAGGCCCGCGACGCGTTCAACAAGCGCCTGGTGCGCTATGCCCTCTCCGCGCTGGCCGACGCGGACCTGACGCTGCTGATCGTGGAGCCGCTCTCGGCGCAGCGGCCCGAACCCGGCCCGGAGGACGCCCTGGTGCTGGAGCGGGTGCGCGCGGCGGGCGCGGCGGCCGTGCTGGTGGTCAACAAGATAGATCTGGCCCCGGAGGCTGACATCCTGGCCACGTTGGGCCACTACGGCGCCTTGGGGTGCTTTGCCGAGTTGATCCCCGTATCGGCCCTCACTGGCCGCGGCGTGGAGCGGCTGCTGGGGCTGCTGCCGGCCCACCTGCCCCCGGGGCCGCGCTACTTCGAGGACCAGCAGTGGACGGACCAATCCGAGGGCGCCCTGCTGGGCGAGCTGGTGCGCCAGGAGGTGTTCCGCCGCACCGAGCAGGAGATCCCCTACAGCACCGCCGTGCGGGTGGAGCACATGGAGGACAAGGGCGACCTGCGGGTTGTCCATGCGCGCATCTTCGTGGAGCGCGAATCGCAAAAGGGCATCCTCATCGGCAAGAAAGGGCGCATGTTGCGCGCCATCGGCGAGGCGGCCCGGCGCAAGATGGAATCCCTGCTGGGCTGCAAGATCTTCCTGGACTTGCAGGTGGGCGTGCTCGCCGACTGGAGCCGGGACGCCCGCCGCATGGATCAATTGGGCTATCCGGAGGTCTGACGCATCGCGCGCCCCGGCAACGCCAGCTTCCGCAAGCCGCCAGCAGGTCGCGGAAAAACGAACGACAAGCGGGGGAACAAGTCCCCCCGTACCCCCCGAGTAGGTTTTCGCGGCGCGAGGTTGTCGGCGCCTCCCGCAAGCGTCCGGCGCGGGCCGCCACGAAAACAGAAAGGTCAAGGCAGCCCGGGGCTTTGCCGCCGATTCCCGTCTCCGCCCGTGGAGCCGATTTGCGCACCGTATGGACGACCCATAGGCCCATCGCAATTTCCTTGTATTGGGTGCAGGGGCTCTCGGCGCGTCAGCGCCGAGCCAGACCAAAGAGCGGGGCAAAGCCCCCGCAAATCCGCGTCCATTTGTTTTTCCGCAGCCTGCTAGTGGATAAAGCCGCTGTAGGGGTTGCGCTTGAGGAATTCGCCGTCCCCGGCGCGGCCCAGGTACTTCCCCTTTTCCACGATTACCTTGCCGCGCAGCAGCACGGTCTCCGTCACCCCGGTCACGGTCACCCCCTCATAGGCGCTGTAGTCCACCTTCATGTGATGGCTGTCCGGGTTCTTGACGCCGATGGTCATCTTGCGGTTGGGGTCGAAGATGACGATGTCGGCGTCGCTGCCCACGGCGATGGTGCCCTTCTTGGGGAACAGGCCGAAGATCTTGGCGGCCGCGGTGGAGGTCAGCTCGACGAAGCGGTTCACGCTGATGCGCTTGCCGACGACGCCGCCGTTGAAGACCAGGCTCATGCGGTTCTCCACGCCCGGCCCGCCATTGGGGATCTTGCTGAAGTCGTTGCGGCCCAGCTCCTTCTGCTCCTTGAAGCAGAAGGGACAGTGGTCCGTGGAGATGGCCTGCAGGTCGTTCATCCGCAGCCCCTTCCACAGCTCGTCCTGGTTCCACTTCTCCCGCAGGGCCGGCGTCATCACATACTTGGCGCCCTCGAAGCCCGGCTGGTCATAGTAGGAGTTGTCCAGGAACAGGTACTGGGGGCAGGTTTCCGCATGGGCCGGCAGGCCCCGGTCCCGGGCGATGCGCACCTGCTCCAGGGCGTCGGATGAGCTGAGGTGGACGATGTAGATGGGGACGTTGGCCACCTCGGCGATGGCCAGGGCGCGGTGGACGCCCTCGGCCTCCATGCGGGTGGGGCGGGTGGCGGCATGGTACTTGGGCGCGGTCTTGCCGTCCCGCAGGGCGCGCTTGACGATCTCGTCAATGACGATGCCGTTCTCCGCGTGCATGCAGATCATGGTGCCGTCCTCCGCCGCCTTGAGCATGGCCCGGTAGATCACCCCGTCGTCCACGTAGAGCACGCCCGGATAGGCCATGAAGAGCTTGTAGCTGGTCACTCCGGCGTCGGAGAGCTTGCGCATCTCGCCCACCCGGGCGTCGGGCAGGTCGGTCACGATCATGTGGAAGCCGTAGTCTATGGCGCAGTGGCCCTGGGCCTTGCCGTGCCAGGTCTCCAGGCCCTTGAGGGTGGACTCCCCCTTGGTCTGGATGGCGAAGTCAATGATGGTGGTGGTGCCGCCGAAGGCCGCCGCCCGGGTGCCGGATTCGAAGGTGTCCGCGGAATAGGTCCCGCCGAAGGGCATTTCCATGTGGGTGTGCGGATCAATGCCGCCGGGGATGACCAGCTTGTCCTGGGCGTCAATCACCGTGTCGGCCGGCTGGGTGAGCTTCCTGCCGATCACCTCCACCTGGCCGTTGTCAATGAAGACGTCCGCCCGGTAGTGATCCACCGCCGTGACGATGGTGCCGTTCTTGATCATGACGCTCATGGGACCCTCCGTTTTGCGGTGAACCGGCGGCGCGCCGGGGACCAATGCGGGTGGCGCGGACCGCGGGGCGCCCGGCGCCGCCGGCCCGGCCGCGGGCTTGGGCCGCCGGTTCGCGTTCCGTTGCGGCGGTCGCCTCTGTGTTCTCCCGGCACACTCGCCACGGGCCAACCCCGTCCGGGTACCATTCCACAAACTTGCGCGGCGGGGAAGTTGCGGCCGCCCGCGGGCGACCCCGGCGCTGGGGGCGGCAGCGGGCGCCTGCGGGGGACCCCGGCGCGGGGGCGCCGGCAGGGGTTCGGCGTGCAGGAAATCCCCCGCTTTTGGGCGCCCTGGCCGCCTCGGGTCTGCCCATTGCTCCGCCGGGGGGACCCGTGCTAGTGCTCACGGTAGGGCAGTCAGGCCGCGGGGGAGGGAAACCCTGAAATTCGAATCCGAGGGTCCGCGCCCAGGGCGCTGGAACCCGACCGGATGGCGGAGCCGGAAAACCGACCCCGCCACGCCGGCGCGCAGGCGATAGAAGACTGGGCGCATCCTTGCGGTGGCGGAGTTGCAGGCAGCAGGATCGGGGAGCGCAGCGGGGGAATCCGCGCCGCACGGATCCGCAAGATTCCAACGATTGAAACGACTACCGTGGTTCCGGAGCGGTTTCCGGTGGCACGCATAGCCTCCGCTCAGGCTCTCTTGAGCGGTTAATCCAATGCTTTCCAACAAGACGAGGAGATGCACATGTTCAGACGGTTCGCTTTCCTGGCCGCGGCCCTCATTGGCGCGCTCAGCATCGGCGTCGGCGCCGCGAACGCCCAGGGCGTCATCAAGATCGGCGCGGCGGCGGCCAAGACCGGCCCCCTGGCCGGCGGCGCCGCCATTACCCACTGGCCGAACATCAAGCTCTGGTCCACCGAGGTCAACGCGCGGGGCGGCCTGAAGATGAAGGACGGCACCCGGCGCAAGGTGGAAATCATCGAGTATGACGACCGCACGGACCCCGCCGAGACCATCAAGGCCGTGGGACGTCTGGCGACGAGCGACAAGGTGGACTTCATCATCGCCCCATACGCCACGGGCCTGAACCTGGCCGCGGCGCCCGAGTTCGCCAAGTACGGCTATCCCCAAATCGCGATGACCTCCATCACCGATCAGACGGAGATGCTGGCCAAGCGCTACCCCGGAATCTTCTTCGTGCTGGGCAGAACCACCGCCTTGGCGCAATCCGTGGCGGATATTCTCGCCAAGATGCACAAGGAGGGCAAGATCGGCAACAAGGTCGCCATGGTAAATGTCGCGGACGACTTCGGCATCGAGTTGGCCGTTGCGGCGCGCCCCATCTTCAAGAAGGCCGGCCTGGAAATCGTCTACGACAAGTCCTACCCGATCACGACGCAGGATTTGTCGCCGATCATCAAGGGCGCCAAGGCCGCCAACCCGGACGCCTTCGTGGCCTGGTCCTATCCGCCGGACACCATCGGTTTGACGGAGCTGGCCAAGATCGAGAACCTGAACGTGAAGGCGTTCTACACGGCGGTCGGCACCGCGTTTGCCTTCTATGGCCAGAAGTTTGGCAAGTCGGTCGAAGGCAACCTGGGCGCCGGCGGAATTGATCCGGACACCAAGGAGCTCAAGGCCTACTACGCCGAACACAAGAAGGTGACGGGTCAGGACGCGGACTACTGGGCGAGCCCGGTCACCTATGCCGGCCTGCAAGTTCTGGAACAGGCCATCGAAGCGGTGGGCAGCGTGGACCGCAAGGCCGTGACGGCCTACATCAAGACCGGCACGTTCCATACCGTCATGGGAACCTGGAAGTTCAAGAACCAGGAGATCATGAATTACTGGACCGTCGGCCAGTGGCAAAATGGCGTGTTCTACGGCGTGGCCTCCACGGGCATGCCGGGCGCCAAGCCGGTCGAGCTCAAGGCCGGCTGGTAGCCTTCCGGCGGCAAGCCTGTAACGCAACACCCTGGCGTGGCGGTTCCGCGCCGGGGTGCTGTTTGTCTATTCCGTGATTCCGATGGAAATCCTCATCTCCGGCCTGCTGCTGTCGGCGAACTATGCATTGATCGCGATGGGGCTGACGCTTCAGTACGGCGTCGCGCGCATCATGAATCTCGCCAACGGCGAAATGCTGGTCGCCGGCGCCTTTGGGGGTTTCTGGGTCTCCACGGTCCTGCATCTCAATCCGTATGTGGCGCTGGTCTTCGTCGTCCCCGGGGCCTTCGTCTTCAATTGGCTCGCCTACCGCTACCTGCTCCGGCCGCTGGTGCGCCGGGCCAAGAACCGCGGAATGCTGGAGGTGGACAGCATCCTGGCCACCTTCGGAATGAGCTTCGCCCTGGTCGGGATCATGGTCGCCGCGTTCGGCGGCGGGTTCTTCACCTACTCCTTCCTTGCGGTGCCCTTCGATATCTTCGGCAGCACCTACGGGCTGAACCGGGTGGTGGGCGGCGCGGTCGCGGTGGCGATCTGCGCGCTGCTCTACCTGGGGCTGAACAACACCCGCACCGGGATGGCGGTCCGCGCCGTGGCGGCGGATCCCGCCTCCGCCGGGCTCGTCGCCATTGACGTGCCGAGGATGTCCGCCTTCGCCTTCTCCCTGGGCGGCGCGGTGACGGCCGCCGGGGGCATCATGCTCAGCACCTTCCTCACCCTGGACGCCTCCAGCGGGGTGATCTTCACCATGAAGGCGCTGATCATCGTGATCATGGGCGGCGTGGGAGATGTGCGGGGGGCGATTCTGGCCGCCCTGATCCTGGGCCTCGCCGAGACGGCCGTGGCCACGCTGATCGATCCCGGATTGACGCTCGCCGCCGCCTATCTGCTGTTCGTGCTGGTGCTGCTGTTCCGGCCCCAGGGCATTTACGGAAGGCGTGCGGCATGACCCGGCGCGAGATCGCATCCGTGATGGCCATGCTGGTGGGCCTCGGGCTGGTGGCCTTCCTGCCGCGCCTGGAGTCCGGCGGCTACCTGATGTCGCTGGCCCTGCCCATCGCCATGTACACCGTGCTCGCGACCTCGTGGGCGTTGTTCTCCGGCCCGACGCACTACATATCGCTGGCCACCGGGGCTTTCTACGGCGTCGGCGCTTATGTGGTGGCGTCCGGGATCAGCTTCATTCCCTACCCGGCGCTGGTGGCCCTGGCGGCCATCGCGGGCGCCGTATTGGCGGCGCTGGTCGGCGTGGCCACGCTCCGCCTTTCCGGCGTGTACTTCGTGATCTTCACGCTGGGCCTGGCGGAATTGATCCGCCAGCTGGTCACCTGGGTGCAAAACAACATGACCGGCAGCCGCGGCCTGTATGTGCTCACGGACATTACCGAGCCCATCATCTTCTGGGAGCTGCTGGTGCTGGCGGCGGCGGCGTATCTGGTCGGGTGGCTGGTGGCTCGCTCGCGCCTGGGCTTCGCGCTGCGCATCATCGGCAACGACGAGGCGGTGGCGGCCCACTGCGGCATCAACTCGGCCGGCTGCAAGGTGATCCTGTTCGTGATCTCGGGCATCTTCGCGGCCGTGGTCGGGGCGGTGATGGCCCCGCGCTTCACCTACATCGAGCCCGGCATCGCCTTCTCCGCCCAGCTCTCGTTCCAGGTGGTCATCATGGCGCTGCTGGGGGGCGTCCATCGGCTGTGGGGTCCCCTGGTGGGCGTGGTCCCCTTCACGCTCCTGTGGGAGCTGATTTCCGCCCACTTCCCGACGCAGACGGTGCTGCTGCTGGGCGTCGCGTTCCTCCTGATCGTCTACTTCATCCCGCAGGGCATCGTCGGCAGGGTCGAGCAGTTCGCCCGGCGGCTGGCCACGGCGAGGGGGCCGCGCCATGGCTGAGAAGAACCTGCTGGAGGTCCAATCCGTCAGCAAGCGCTTCGGCGGCCTCATGGCCCTGGACCGGTTGAGCTTCGCGGTGCGCGAGAACGAGGTGCTGGGGTTGATCGGCCCCAATGGCTCCGGCAAGACGACCATGATCAACTTGATCTCCGGCGCCCTGCATCCGACCGCCGGCGACATCTTCCTGGGCGAGCGGCTGATCTCCGACCGGCCGGCCCGGTATATCGCGCGCATCGGAGTCGCCCGCACCTTCCAGCTGGTGCGCCTGCTGCCGTCGCTGACGGCGCTGGAGAACGTGCTGGCCGGCGCGGTGTTCGGCCACAAGCGGCTCTGGGGCCGCGAGGCGCGCAAGTACGCCGCCCGCCAGCTGGACCGGGTCGGCCTGGGCCATGCGGTCAACCTGCCCACCTCCGCGCTGACCTACATTGACGAGAAGCGGGTCGAGCTGGCCCGCGCGCTGGCGTCCGACCCCCGCGTGCTGCTGCTGGACGAATGGCTGGCGGGCCTGAACCCCACCGAGCTGCGCACCGGGATTGACCTGATCAAGAGCCTGCGGGCCGAGGGCCGCACCATCATCCTGGTCGAGCACGTGATGGACGCCATCCGCAGCCTGTGCGACCGCTGCGTCGTGATGAACAGCGGGGTCAAGATCGCGGAGGGCTCGCCCGGAGCGGTGCTCTCCGACAAGGAGGTGATCCGCGCCTACCTGGGGGACGACCATGCTTGAGTGCCGCGGCGTCTCCGTCTCCTATGGCCAGCACCGCGCCCTGGACCAGGTCGCGATCAAGATCGCGCCCGGCGAGATCGTCGTCATCCTGGGGGCCAACGGCGCCGGCAAGAGCACGCTCCTGGCGGCCATCGCCGGACTGGTTCCCGCGGCCGCCGGGCAGGTCTGGGTCTCCGGCAAGCCCGTGACGCACCTCCCGCCGCATCGCATCGTGGAGGCCGGGGTGGCGCTGGTGCCGGAGGGGCGGCGCATCTTCGGCGACCTGACCGTGCGGGAGAACCTGCTGCTGGGTGCATACCCCCGGCGCGCCAGGGCGGCCGAGCGGGATAGCCTGGACCGCGTGTTCAGCCTGTTCCCGCGGCTGGCGGAACGGCGGGGGCAGATCGCGGGCACCCTGAGCGGCGGCGAGCAACAGATGGTCGCCATCGGCCGGGCCGTGATGTCCTCCCCGGCCATCCTGATGCTGGACGAGCCGTCGCTGGGCCTCTCGCCCCTGCTGTGCAGCGAGCTGTTCAGGACGCTGGCGGAGATCCGCGGGAGCGGGGTCGGGGTGCTGCTGGTGGAGCAGAACGCGCGGCAGAGCCTGGCCATCGCCGACCGGGGGTACCTGCTGGAGGTCGGCCGCATCGTGGGCGAGGACACCGCGGCCCGGCTGGCGCAGGATCCCGCCGTGCAGGCGGCGTATCTGGGCGGCGCCGGGGAAGCGGCCGCGCCGCCGCACCCGGCCGAGACGACAGCGCCGGGCGTGGCGGCCGCCCCCCCCGCGGCGCAGCGCTTCGCAACCCCATCCGCGCGGAGGCCCAGCATGAGCAAGCATACCGACGATCTGATCCAGGGGTCCATCGCGGACCTGGTGCAAAGGGCGGCGGAGATCCAGGCGGAGCACATCAAGACGCTTCGCGCGGCGCGGGCGGCGGCCCAGCCCTACCGGCCCGGCGCCGGAGGGAGCGGAGATGCGCTGGCCGACTCCCTCGCCAAGATCGAGGCCGCGGCGGCCAACGCGCGCAAGCCCCGCGCGCAGGCGCACCCGGCCGGCGCGGCCGCGCCAGGCCCACCCCCGGCCCCGCAGGGCCTGCCGGCCATCGAGGTCTACCGGCGGCCCAAAGTGGAGGTCTATCGCCGTTCCAAGGACGGCCATCTGGTGCTGACGAAAGGAGACTAGCGTGGCGCGAGCGTTCAAGACCCTGTCCATCGGAGGCCGGCCGGTATCCACCGCGCGGACCTTCTCCGATCTCAACCCGGCCGACAACTCGGTCTGGGCGGAGGTTCCCGACGGGAGCCGCCAGGATGCGCGGGCCGCCATCGAGGCCGCGCAGGCGGCCTTTCCCCAGTGGGCCGCCCTGCCGTTCAACGCGCGCTCCCACTACCTGCTCAAGATCGCCGAGATCATCGAGCGCCGCAAACCGGAGATCGTGGAGGCGCTGCAAGGCGAGGGCGGCGGATGGTTCGGCAAGGGCATGTTCGAGTGCGGGTACGCCCCGGAGATCTTCTACGCCGCCGCCGCCGCCAACTACGCGCCGCTGGGCGAGATCATCCCCTCCGAGTTCGGCAAGGTGTCGCTGGCGATGCGCTTCCCGCTGGGCGTCATATCCGTCATCAGCCCGTGGAACTTCCCGTTTCTGCTGACCGGCCGCGGGATGGCCTTCGCGCTCGCGGCGGGCAACACGGTGGTGCTCAAGCCCTCCGAAGAGACCCCCTATTGCGGCGGCCTGGTGTATGCGGAGATCTTCGCGGAAGCGGGCGTGCCCGCTGGGGTGCTGAACGTGGTGACCTGCTCGCGCGACAACGTGCCGGAGGTCGGCGACGAGTTGGTGGAGAATCCGCGGGTCAAGGGCATCTCCTTCACCGGGTCCACCGCCGTGGGCCGCCAGATCGCCGCCAAGGCCGGCGCCCACCTGAAGAAGTGCTGCCTGGAGCTGGGCGGCAAGAACCCGCTCATCGTGTGCGCGGACGCGGACCTGGAGCGGGCGACCGCCGCCGCCAGCTTCGGCAGCTTCATGCACCAGGGGCAAATCTGCATGTCGGTGGAGAAGCTGCTGGTGCACGAGAGCATCTTCGACGCCTTCCTGCGGAAGTTCGTTGACCGGGCCGCCAAGCTGAAGGTGGGCGATCCGCTCAAGGACAAGTCCAATGTGATCGGGCCGGTGATCAACGACAAGCAGGCCGCCAAGATCAAGGCGCAGCTGGAGGACGCGGTGGCCAAGGGAGCCAAGGTGGCCCTGGGGGGCGGCGTGAACGGGCGCTTCATCCAGCCCACCATCCTGCTCGGCGTCACGCCGGAGATGAAGCTCTACCAGGAGGAAATCTTCGGGCCGGTGGTCGCCGTGTTCTCCGTCGGCAGCGACGAGGAGGCCATCGCCATCGCCAACGACACGGAATACGGACTGTCGTCCGGGGTGATCACCCGGGACGAGAGCCGCGGCCTGGCCATCGCCCAGCGGCTGGAGACGGGCATGTGCCACATCAATTGCTCGTCGGTGAACGACGAGCCCCACGCGCCGTTCGGCGGCTCCAAGGCCTCCGGCATGGGCCGCCACGGAGGGCGCTGGGCGACGGAGACCTTCACGGAAACGCGCTGGCTCACGCTGGAGCGGGGCGGCCGGGGCTTCCCGCCGGTATTCTAGGCCGGCGGCCGGCGGACCGGCTGTGCAGCTTGCACGCGCTGTAAGAAACGGGGGCGGGCCTCCCCTTGTCGAAGATCACTCTACCAGGGAAGCGAGATGGCTGACGCGATCATGTGGACACTGACAATTCTCGTCATTCTGGCGGTCGTCATTGCGGTGCTGGCCCGGTTCTACGAGCGGTCCACCCGGGAGGTGAGCCTGGTGAAGACCGGCGTGGGCGGAAGAAAGGTCGTCATGGACGGCGGGACGATCTCGCTCCCGTACTTCCACGAGGTGACCCGGGTCAACATGCAGACCCTGCGGCTGGACGTCAGCCGCGCGGGAGAGGCCGCGCTGATCACCAACGACCGGTTGCGCGTGGATGTGAGCGTCGCGTTCTACCTGTCCGTCATCGCGACCGAGGAAGGGATCGCCCGCGCCGCGCAGACGCTGGGCAACCGCACCTTCCACCCGGAGAAGCTGCGCGAGCTGATCGAGGGCAAGCTGGTGGACGCGCTGCATTCCGGGGCCGCCCGCGTCACGATGGACGCGCTGCACGAGAACCGCGGGGCCTTCGTGGCGGATGTCCGCAAGGGCCTGGGGGATTCGCTGGCGCGCAACGGCCTGGAGCTGGATTCGGTCTCGTTGACCGCCCTGGACCAGACGCCCTTCAAGGCGCTGGACGAGGACAACGCCTTCAACGCCGTCGGGATGCGCAGGCTCGCCGAGGCGATCGCCAAGTCCAAGAAGGAGCGCGCCGAGATCGAAGCGGACGCCGAGGTGTCCGTCCAGATGGCGACGATGGAGGCGGCCAAGCGCACGCTCAAGATTGACCTGGAGCGGCAGGAGGCGGAAATCTCCCAGGTGCAGCAGATCGAGACCCTCAAGGCGGCCCAACTGGCGGAAGTGGTCAAGCGCAAGGCGGACAGCGAGCGGGAGTCCGCGCTGGCGCGCATCCGCATGGAGCAGGACATCCGCACGGCCGATATTGCCCGCGAGCGGTCGGTGCGGGAGGCCGAGATCGCCACGGAGGTGGGTGTGCGGAAGGCGGAAATCGCCCGCGAGCGGGACCTCGAGATCGCCGATCAGGAGCGGCAGATCGCCGTCGCCAAGCACTCGCAGGAGGAGAGCAAGGCCCGCGCCGCCGCGGATCTGGCCAAGGCCGCGGCCGTCCGGGATGAGGAGGCCATCACGACCGCCAAGCAGGTGGCGGAGGCCGAACGCCGCAAGGAGATCGCGCTGCTGGCCGCGCGGCAGGAGGGGGAAATCGCGGGCACCCGGGTGCGCATGTCCGCGGCCGCGGAGAAGGACGCCGCCGCCGACCGGGCCAAGGCCAGGGTCGAGGAGGCCCGCGCCGATGCCGACGCGCTGGAGTTGCGCTCCGCCGCGCGGAAGCAGGAGCTGCTGGCGCAGGCGGAGGGGCAGCGCGCGCTCATCGCCGCCGAGAACGAGATGGCCGGCCCCATCGTGGCCATGAAGGTGGACCTGGCCCGGCTGGAGGCGCTGCCGAAGGTGGTGGCGGAGATGGTCAAGCCCGCGGAGAAGATAGACTCCATCAAGGTGTTCCAGGTCTCCGGGCTCGGAGCCGGGGCAGCCGGGGAGGCGGGGAGCGGAGACAAGCCGCCCATCAACCGCGTGCTCGACTCCATCCTGGACATGGCTGTCCAGCTGCCGGCGCTCAAGAACATCGGCGCGGACATCGGGGCCAGCCTGAAGGGCATGTTGGACGATGTGACCGGCGGCCGACACCCCGCCGCGGAAGACGCGGAAAAGGCGGCGAAGAACAAGAAAGGTTGAACGCGGGCGCAGCCTGCTGGCGGCGCCCGGCGGCCGGTCAATCGCCGGCCGTCTTCAGCCGCTCCAAGTCGTCCTGGTGCGCGTCCTTGGGGGTCAGCGGCGTGAAGGTGTTGGCGACCAGCGGCGCGGCGAAGGGAGCGCCGCGCCGCTCAGTGCCAGTCGGGGAACAGCTTGATCGCCGCCACCGCCAACGACACCACCGCCACCAGGATGGTGATGAACTTCAGCATCTGGTCGCGCAGCGAGGCGTGCAACTCGGCGCGCACGGAAGCGATCTCGGAACGCAACCGTGCTTCCAGGCCGGCCATTTCCTGGCGGATGAAGCTCTTGAGGTCGTCGCTTTGCGCGCGCGCGGTGTCCTCCAGCCGGTTGGCCAGGTCCTTGGCCTGGTTCTCCGCGAAGCCGGCCTGGCGCAGCCCTTCGGCATTCCTGAGTGTGTCGGTGATCGGCGTGGCGCGATGTCCGGTGCGAGTGCGCTACCCTTAGGGCGAGCGTACAGGAAAGCGGGGCGGGGGAGAAGCGGGATGGGGAACTGCCACTTCACCCCCCGGCCCCCGCTTCACGGTGTTGCCGGTTCGCACCGCAAGCGGTGCTCACGGTGCCGCGCGCCACCCGACTCCGGAGCAGGCCACCGCGCCGCCCGGCGCCGGTCAATCGCCGGCCGTCTTCAGACCCTCCAGGGCGTCCTGGTGCGCGTCCTTGGGGGTCAGCGGCGTGAAGGTGTTGGCGACCAGCGGCGCGGCGTTGGTGGCCTGGGTCACATGGCACTGGAGGCAGTTGTAGCGGAAGCCGGTGACCTTCTCGCTCTTGGCAAAGCCCTCGAACGTCGTGGTCTGGCCGTGCCGGGCCTGGTCCAGCGGGCGCACCCGGTAGAGCGCCTGGATATAGTGGCTGGGCGGGGCGCCGGGCGTGTCCTTGTCGCCGCCCTCGTGGCAGTCCAGGCATTCGTTGGTGCCCTGGTTCAGGCGCATCCCGGCGATGCTGTGCGGAATCAGCGGCGGCGCGCCGTAGTAGGCCCGCGGGAGCCGCTTGCTTTCTCCCGCCTCCTTGAGCGCGTAGAGCGGCTGCATGGACGGGGACGTCTCCAGCAGGCCCTCCCTGCGGAGCGAGATCTGGTCATCGGACAGGCGGGCGCCCGTCCCGGCGCAGGCGAGGAGCGCCCCGCCGGCCAGCAGCGCCGCGAGCAACGGCCATCGAGCCGGTGATGCCGACATGGTCCCTACCTCCTTGCAAAAGAGGGTTCCGCGCGCGGGTGCAGGCCCCTACGCCCGCAGCACCTTGACCGCGCACTTCTTGTAGTCCGTCTGCTTGGAGAGCGGGCAGGTCTGATCGAGCGTCAGCTTGTTGATCAGGACCTGCTCATCGAACCAGGGCACGAACACCATTCCCTTGGGCATGCTGTTGCGGCCCTGGGTCTCCACCCGCGCGAGCACCTCGCCCCGGCGCGAGACGATGCGGGCCAGGGCGTTGGACTCCAGGCCGCGCGTGGCGGCATCCTGCGGGTGCATGAACACCTGGGCCACGGGCACGGCGCGGTGCAGCTCCGGCACGCGCTGGGTCATCGTCCCGGAGTGCCAGTGCTCCAGCACGCGGCCGGTGGAAAGCCACAGGTCGAACTGCTCGTCGGGCCGCTCCGGCGGCGCGACGTAGGGGCGGAAGAAGATCTTGGCCTTGCCGTCCTGGATCATCCCGTGCGCATTCGTCTTGCTGAAGAGCTTGACCATGGGCGCTCCGGCGGTCGGCCCGGCCAGCGTGCCTTGCGGAATCTCCTTCATCAACGGGCCGTAGAAGTTGAAGCCCTGGCCGGGCGGAACGAAGGGATCGGAGCCCTCGGAGTAGCGCCACGGGGTCTCCCGGCCGTTGACCACCGGCCAGCGCAGCCCCCGCACCTGGTGGTAGGTGTCGAAGTCCGCCAGGTCGTGGGCCTTGCCGTCCCCGAAGCGGTGGTACTCCGTCCAGAGCGCCTTGTGGACGAAGAACCCGCAGCGCTCGGCGATGTCGTTCGCATGTCCGTCCGCCACCGGGTCCTTGGGGTCCCACTTGAAGTCCTTGCCGGGGCGATGGAAGAGCACCTCGTAGAGCGTGTCATCCGGGCGGTAGCCCAGCGCCCGGGCGCCCTCCAGCACGTCCGGCAGGTGGTCCCCCGGCACGCCCTGCACGGGGACGGCCTTCCACACCTCGCCCAGGCGGAAGCGCTTGGAGAACTCGAGCAGTTGCCACAGGTCGCCCCGGGCCTGGCCCGGCGCCCGCACCTGCTGGCGCCAGTGCTGCGTGCGCCGCTCGGCGTTGCCGTAGGCGCCCCACTTCTCGTAGATCATCGCCGACGGCAGAATCAGGTCGGACACCTTGGCCGACACCGTGGGGTAGGCGTCCGAGCAGACGATGAAGTTGTCCAGCTCCCGCGCCGCCTTGATCCAATGGTTGAGGTTGGGGAAGTCCTGGAAGGGGTTGGTCACCTGGGACCAGAAGAACGTGATCTGGCCGTCCTCCAACGCCCGCATCATGGCGACGGCATGGGTGCCGACCTTGGGATTGAGGGTGCCGGGCGGCAGCTTCCAGATGCCCTCGGCGATGGCGTGATGCTTGGGGTTGCCCACCAGCATGTCGGCCGGCAGGCGGTGGGCGAACGTCCCCACCTCGCGCGTGGTGCCGCAGGCGGAGGGCTGGCCCGTGAGCGAGAACGCCCCGTTGCCGGGCGTCGCCTGCTTGCCCAACAGCAGATGCACCGCGTACATCAGCTCGTTCACCCAGGAGCCGCGCACGTGCTGATTGAAGCCCATCGTCCAGAACGAGACCACCTTGCGCTGCCGCTCCGCGTACAGTTCCGCCAGCTGCACCAGCTTGGCCTTGAAGGCCTCCAGCGGCTCGTCCGGATCGCCCTTGGCAAGCGCCGCCACGAAGTCCAGCGTGTAGGGCGCCAGGGCCTTGCGGTAATCCTCCAGGCCGATGGCCCAGTGCTTGGCCGGATCGGCCGTGTTGGCCTGCTTGACGCGGTGGACGGCGGCCGGGTCCAGCCCCTGCCCCACGGCCTCCTCGCGCGTCAGGGTCACCTCCTGCTCCGCCGCCTCCGACGCCCGCAACCCGTATCCGATATCGGTCGGCCCCGCGGCGAAGACGGTGTGCTTGGCGACGAAGTCCCGGTCCGTCTTGTCGTTGCTCACGATGTACTGGGCGAGGTAATTCAGCAGCGCCAGGTCCGTGTTGGGCTTGAAGATGATCTCCAGGTCCGCCAGCTCCGAGCAGCGGTTGCGGAAGGTGGACAGGTTCACCACCTTGAACTTCGGTCCGGCGGCCAGCTTGCGGGCCGTGACCCGCGACCAGAGGATGGGGTGCATCTCCGCCATGTTGGCGCCCCACAGGACGGCGGTGTCCGTGGCCTCGATGTCGTCGTAGCAGCCGGGCGGCTCGTCCGCCCCGAACACCTGATAGAAGCCCACCACGGCGGAGGCCATGCAGTGCCGGGCGTTGGGATCGATGTTGTTGGAGCGGAAGCCGGCCTTCCAGAGCTTGGCCGCCGCGTACCCCTCGTCAATGGTGTGCTGGCCGGACCCGAACAGCGCGATCCCCGCCGGGCCGTTGCGGGCCAGGGCGCGCCGGGCCTGATGCTCCATCTCGTCGAAGGCGCGCTCCCAGGTCACCGGCGTGAACCGGCCCCGCTTGTCGAACTTGCCGTTGGTCATGCGCAGCAGGGGCTGGGTCAGGCGATCCTTGCCGTACATGATCTTGGCGTTGAAGTAGCCCTTCACGCAGTTGAGCCCCCGGTTGACCGGGGATTCCGGGTCGCCCCGCACCGCCACGATGCGGTCGTCCTTGACGGCGATCTGGATGCCGCACCCCACGCCGCAGAAGCGGCAGGGGGCCTTGTCCCACTTCCAGCCCTCGCCTTCCCCGACCCTGCTCATCATCTGCGCCTGCGCGCTCCCCGCGCCGCGCAGCCCGGCGGCCGCGGCCACGGCCGCGGCGATGCTGCCCTTGAGCAGCGTGCGGCGATTGATGTCCGGCATGACGCCCCCTGCGGTGAAAGGGTTGGGGTTGCGGCTCCGCGCCGCGCTCAGAAGTTGCTCAGTGCCTTCAGCCCCCGGTAATAGCTCCCCGGAGTTTCGTCCTCCTGGTTCAGCAAGTCCTCCACCGGGGCGCCGCCCGCGTCCGGGGCCGCCGCCGGGGACTCGTCCTCGCAGCAGTGGATCATCATTTCCGCGGAGAGCACCCCCGGCAACCGCTTGAGCGCCTTGAGCCGCTCCAGGCTCGCCTCCGTGGTCTCCGCCTCCACCGTCACCACCAGGCGCCCGGAGCCGTCGGACGGATGCACCTCCGCCCACTCCAGCGCCGCGATGGCGCGGATCACGTTCGCCAGGGCCGCGGGGGTCGTCAGCACCAGGATGCCGGTAAGGGTCATGGCGGGCGCGCTCCAATGGCGGTGGTGGATCGCCGGTGCCGGGGAGCACACGGCGGCGAACGCATGTCGCCCTGTCGGTGTGCGGCGCGCTTCCACGCGGCCTCGCATCACGCCCGCCGCCTCAGCCACCAGCGCGGGTTTGCGCCGGGCGCCCGCGGGCGGTCCGGCCGCACTGCACGGGCCAAAAGACCCCTCTCCCAAGGACACAGCCAATCCTACTCTAGGGCCTGAACGGCCCGCGCGCCATGATCTAGGTCATACCGGGATGGGGGACGCGGCGCGGCCGTGGTGGGCTTGGCCACGCGGGGCAGCACGGCCTGGGCTTCCCATGCGATGCGGAGGCCGGGCACGGGCGCTGGGCGGGTTGGGGTGCTGAACGTTCCACGGCGTGGCGAAGGGGGAGCCGCGCTGCGCTGCTCAGTGCCAGTCGGGGAACAGCTTGATCGCCGCCACCGCCAGCGACACCACCGCCACCAGGATCGTGATGAACTTCAGCATCTGGTCGCGCAGCGAGGAATGCAACTCGGCGCGCACGGATGCGATCTCGGTGCGCACGGATGCGATCTCGGCGCGTATCCGTGCTTCCAGGCCGGCCATTTCCTGGCGGATGAAGCTCTTGAGGTCGTCGCTTTGCGCGCGCGCGGTGTCCTCCAGCCGGTTCGCCAGGTCCTTGGCCTGGTTTTCCGTGAAGCCGGCCTGGCGCAGCCCTTCGGCGTTCCTGAGTGTGTCGGTGATCGGCATGGCGCGATGTCCGGTGCGAGTGCGCTACCCTTGAGGCGAGCGTACAGGAAAGCGGAGCGGGGGGAAAGCGGGCTGG
>Ga0315281_10004961_pt1 | contig 19159 bp, 12 predicted proteins | sample YL17G07_0_MG_FD_204540 | JGI IMG/M metagenome (GOLD analysis project Ga0315281, IMG submission 204540) | Sediment microbial communities from Yellowstone Lake, YNP, Wyoming, USA - YL17G07_0 | ecosystem: Environmental > Aquatic > Freshwater > Lake > Sediment | place: USA: Wyoming | collected... | reverse complement strand
GCGGCCCTCGCAGCGCTGAAGAAGCGGCTCGCGCCGACCGCCCTGGTGCGCCGCGACGGCGAATGGGTCCGGCGTCCGGCGGCGGAACTGGTGCCGGGCGACGCAATCAGGCTGCCGCTCGGGGCATCGGTGCCCGCCGATGCGGCCATCGTTTCCGGGTCGGTGATGGTCGACCAGTCGATGCTCACCGGCGAATCCGTTCCGGTCGATGCCAACGCCGGCAGCACCGTCTACGCAGGTTCCCTGATTCGTCGCGGCCAGGCGATCGCGGAAGTGACGGCAACCGGGTCGAAGAGCTATTTCGGGCGTACTGCTGAACTCGTGCGAATCGCCCAGTCCCGCAGCACGGAACAGGCGGCCATTTTCGCGGTGACGCGAAACCTTGCCATCGTGAACGGCACGGTCGCGGTTCTCATCATCGTCTACGCCTATGCCATGGCATTGCCCTCCGGGGACCTGATCCGTCTTGGTCTCACGGCGCTGCTGGCCACGATTCCGCTGGCGCTGCCGGCCACGTTCACGCTGTCGGCCGCATTCGGCGCCCAGATTCTGGCACGGCGCGGAGTTCTCTTGACCCGCCTCTCCGCCGCGCACGAAGCCGCCGCCATGGATGTGCTATGTGCCGACAAGACCGGAACGCTGACGCGCAATGCGCTGGAGGTCGTCGATGTCGTGGCCATGCCGGGATTCGACCGCGAGCGAGTGCTGGCGCTTGCAGCGCTGGCGAGCTCCGAAGCGGATCAGGACCCGATCGACGCCGCCATTCGAACGGCAGAGGCCGGCGTAACAGAGCGCGGCGCAAGCGAACGGCTGGTGCGCTTTATCCCGTTCGATCCGGCCACCAAGACTTCGGAGGCCGTCGTCGTTGATCGCGATGGAAACGAGCTGCGCATCACCAAGGGCGCATTCGAGGTGATTGCCGAGGTGGCGAAGCTGCCGGCCGTCGGCCGGCGCCAGGTGGACGATCTCGCCGAACAGGGGCATCGGGTCATCGCCGTTGCCGTTGGGCCGCCGCAATCGCTGCGCCTGGCCGGCCTTGTCGCGCTCAGCGATCCGCCACGTGAGGATTCGGCGCAACTTGTCAACACGCTGCGCGACATGGGCGTGCGCACCCTCATGGTGACCGGGGACTCAGCCGTAACAGCGGCGGCGATCGCCCGCAGGGTCGGCGTTGCCGGCGCCGTTTGCCCGCCGGAGCGCTTTTCCGATGATCTCGGCACGGATACATTCGGCGTATATGCGCGCGTCGTGCCTGAGGAAAAGTACCGGCTGGTGAAGGCGCTGCAGAATCGTGGCCACGTGGTCGGCATGTGCGGCGACGGAACGAATGACGCGCCGGCACTGCGCCAGGCGCAGATCGGGATCGCCGTCTCGTCCGCCACCGATGTCGCGAAGGCCGCGGCCAGCCTGGTCATGACCGAGCCGGGTCTCGCCGGCATCGTGTTCGCCGTCCGCGAAGGCCGGATCGCGTTTCAGCGGCTTCTGGCTTACACGTTCAACATGCTGGTCAAGAAAACCGAGATCGTCCTGTTTCTGGCGATCGGGCTCGGGCTGACCGGTCATGCGATCCTGACGCCGGCGCTGATGGTGTTGATGTTCATGACGAACGACTTTCTTGCGATGTCACTCACCACCGACCGCGCGAGCCCCGCACCGGGCCCAAGCCGATGGCGCATGCGGAACATCACTGCGGCCGCGCTCGTCCTCGGTCTATGCAAGCTCGGCTTCTCCACCGCGATATTGGCGCTCGGCACATTCCGGCTCGGGCTCGGCGCCGGGGAGCTGCAGACGCTGGCGTTTGTTGCGCTCGTGTTCGGCAACCAGGCCGTCTTGTACGTGGTGCGCGAACGGCGTCACCTGTGGAGTTCCAAACCGGGCAATTGGGTTCTGGCGGCATCCGCGGGCGACATCGCGATCGTCTCGGCGCTGGCCTTATCGGGAATCCTGATGGAACCGCTGGCGTGGGGCGTCGTTGCGGACATATTTGCGGCCGCGATCGGATTCGCCTTCATACTCGATCAGATCAAGCTGCGGATCACGGCGAAAATCGGAATTGAGTAGAGCGAAAACTCAGTCATTCGGAGGTTAAACGCTATGACACATGCAATGGAGCATTGTCACCGGCCATGGTGGAAGAGACCGCCATTCTGGTTCATCGCCATCGCTGCGGTGTTGTTGCTCGTCGTGTTCGTGAATGAACAAACCGGCAAACCAGCCCTGACGCCATACAGTACATTTCTCGATCAACTCGAGGCCGGCAACGTCGCCAGCGTCGTGTTCCACGAAATGCAGATCGACGGCCGCTACAAGCATCCTTTGGACGGGGCGTCTTCGAGCGCCCCGTCGCAGGGCGATACTTTCCGCAGCCGCGTCCCGGACTTTGGCGATCCCGCGCTGATACCGGAACTGCGAAAACGGCACGTCGTGATCGACGTCGGTTCGCCATCGCCATGGACATCGTTGCTTACGCACCTGCCGTGGCCGATGCTGGTCATCCTTGGTGTGGCGATCCTGGTGGCGTTCGTCAGACTCATGCGCGGCGGGAAAGCGCATATGGGGTCCGTCGCTTCCGCATTGCCGGCGCGAGGGATGATGGGACTTGTATCGAGTTTGATTTCGAAGCGGGACCAATCTGCGAGCCCGCCCACGACGGATAACGATGAGGCAAAGAATCGTTAACACAGTCCGGATGACGCGCATGGATGTCAGACCGGACACCAATGAATGGCGCACTCGGCAACCTGGAGGCCAAAAAATGAACTTACATTCGCGACTTACGCTGGTTGTAGCCGCCGCATTTGTGGTGACGGGTTGTCAGTCGATCGGCGCCGGCAGCATCCAGCGAGACCGCTTCGGCTATGCCGATGCCATCGGCACATCCTGGAAGGAGCAGACGCTGATGAACATCGTCAAGTTGCGATATCTGGACACGCCGGTATTCCTCGACGTGTCGTCCGTAATCAACTCGTACGAACTTGCCAGCCAGATCAGTCTCGCGGCGAACATTTTTCCTGGCGATTCGGTCAGCAACAACCGCAGTCTTGGCGCGACGGGTACCTATACCGACAAACCGACAATTTCCTACACGCCGATCACCGGTGAAAGGTATATGAATAGCCTGATCCGGCCGATCACGCCGCAGGCGATTTTTGCAATGATCGAGTCGGGCCACCGGGCCGACCTTGTATTACGAGTGACGTCTCGTGCAATAAATGGCGTTTACAACTATTCCGCTTCTCAGACCCGCGCGCGCACGGCAGATCCCACTTTCAATTTGGTCGTCGAAGCGATTCGCGGCATTCAACAGGAGGGCGCACTGAGCGTGCGCATTGAGAAACGCGACGATAAGGAATCGACATACGTCGGTTTTCTCCACGGCGGAAGCGAAGATGTTGAGAAAAACATCCGCTTCCTGAAGGATAAGCTGGGGATCAATCCGAACAACGACGAGCCGCTGCTCGTCTTTGGGTCGCGCCAGCGCGGTTCCGACCAGATTGCGTTGCTCACGCGTTCCATGCAGGAAATTCTCATCGAATTCTCGGTAGGCGTAGAAGTGCCGGAGCGTGACCTGGCCGAGGGCAGGGCAACCCCGATGCTGCGTCTCGACCCAGCGGCGGAATCGCACAGCTATCCGTTGATGCACATTCGATCCAGCAACGAGCGGCCCGCCGATGCATTCGCCGCGGTACCATACCGCAATCGCTGGTTCTGGATCGATGACCGCGATCTCGATTCGAAGCGCATGTTCATGTTCCTCACGGTGTTCTCGGCGCTCGCCGAGACGGGCACGGCGCCACAGATACCCCTCATCACGATACCCGTTCGCTGACATCTGATTTTCGCGGAATTCTCAATGAGTCAACCTGCCGTCCACTGCGTTGTAACGCAACGTAACAGACGCCGCATCTGCAACCGGGTGATGCAAATCTGGCGCTGAAGGCAATACGGGGCTTACATGCCGGGAGTTGAATGGCAGGGGTCCGAAAGAGAAAATTTATTCCGCATCTCCCGTGGCAGCGAAGTCAGGTGGGTGCCGGTTAACAACAATTCTTGAAAGGAGCAGCATGAACACGATTTTCGGCTTTGGCGAAAAGATGGACGAATACGAGGTGCCGGTGCTCAACGAACGCGAGGTGAGGGCGAGCGCCGGGATCCTGTTTTTCTTCGCCATGATCGCCTTCATGAATGCCTGGCTTGCCGGCGATTTCCGGCTGACGAAAATTTTCGTGATTGCGTTCCTCATCGATTTCTCGATCAGGATTTTCGTCAATCCGAAATATTCGCCGAGCATTGTCGTCGGCCGGTTCGCCGTCAGAAACCAGGCTCCGGAGTACGTTGGCGCGCCGCAGAAACGGTTCGCCTGGGCGATCGGGCTCGTATTGGCGGTCGCCATGCTGTTTCTGGTGGTTATCAACAATGTCATCGGCCCGGTCAATCTGATCATTTGTTCCACCTGCCTGGTGCTGCTGTTCTTCGAATCCGCTTTCGGCATCTGCATCGGCTGCAAGATTTACAATATTTTCTTCAGGGAGCAGGCCAGACTCTGTCCCGGCGGGACGTGCGAGGTGGGCGAAAGGAAAGGCATCCAGCGAATCGGCCCTGCTCAAATTGCCGTCGTTGCCTTGTTCCTGGTTGCGATTGCTTCCGCCGGCAATGCGTTGTTGACCGATGCGCCTGACGCCGGTGCCCTTGCGGACAACGCGGCGGCGCCCGGGGGCCGGAATCAGGCCGCGTCAAAAAGCGACGATTGCACGGTACCGGACTGGGCCGCCGCGATGGGCCATGCCGACAAATGGAAATTGCACCACAACTGCAAATGATGGCGATCAAATACGGAAAGGCGCCATGATTTAGACACGCCTGCGCCGGTTTTGGGGCGATTTTGCACCTGACCGACGCTCAGTTTGCACCGGGTTCTTGCGACTTCGGCAGGATGGACAATGATCGCTTCGTGAGTCTGATTACCGGCGCATGCGCGATTTGAAATATTGGCCTCGCATTCGTGGTCGGTGTCTCGGCTTGGCATCCGCTGAAGCGTGGGTTGGTCAAGCTCTGATTCAACGCGGCCCTCGTGAGGAAGGCGAATCTGTAGCTGAGGCCTCCTCGAGTATCGATTCCCGTCTTGGATCGTGAATATTCCGCAGGAAAATTGCCGGTTATTCACGGATTGGAGAATTGTCTTGTATTGCGCGACAAACGACACTAGCCTTTCCTGACTGTCGTTTTGCCGATCTCGACGGCGGCCCGGACGGCAGCCGGCCATGCAGAATAAGCGACGGCGCACGGGGGAGCCACGCTTGATCCCAATCTCGGTGCGTGCGGTCCGTCCAAGATTCCCGGCGCGGAATGAAGCGGAACCGCGGCCGCTTTGCGCAATCAGGTGAGCAGTGCGGCGCCTTTGCGACCGATCATCCCCCTCCGGCTTTTGTTATGCTCCTCCTTTCGGCGGCCGCCCGGGCGGCGCTCGAATGTTGCCGGACCCGCGGATAATTCTCCGTCAACCGCGCGCCGGATTCGGATGCCGGTTTCCGTTCTGTCCCCGCCACGGAGAACTCAAAAGGGATCGCGCCGAAAAGCAAGCCATTGCGGGCAAGTCCGCGTTCGCCGTTCCCCGGACTGAACCGCGTTAAGGAAAATGCTCATGCTGGATTCTCTTACCCCGCTCTTCGATTCCTCCGGCTTCATGCCGCACGGCCACTGCTTTCTGTGGACGCCGTCGCTGCTGTGGAGCTACGTGATCGCCGATGCTGTCATTGCGGTCTCCTACTATTCGATTCCGGTCGCACTCTGGTACTTCGCCAAAAAGCGGCAGGACCTGCCCTACCGCTGGGTTTTCGCGATGTTCGGCGTCTTCGTCATGGCCTGCGGCACCACGCATGTGCTCGCAATCTGGAACATCTGGGAGCCGAATTACTGGATCGATGCCGGTGCAAAGATGTTTACCGCGGCGGCATCCATCCTGACTGCGATCGTGCTCTGGCCGCTCATCCCGCAGGCGCTCGCAATACCCAGCCGCCAGCAGCTTCGGCGCGTGAACCAGGAACTGGAAAGCCAAATAAGGCGGCGCAAGCAAGCTGAAGACGGGCTGCAGAAATTAAACAGCACGTTGACCAGACGCGTCGCCGAGCGCACTGCGGAACTCGAGTCTGCGAACGGCATGTTGCTCGCAAGCGAGGCGCGTTACCGCTCGCTGTTCGAAAACATGCTGAACGGTTTTGCGTACTGCCGGATGCAGTATGACGACGACAATCGTGCCGTGGACTTCGTTTATCTCGATGTCAACGATGCTTTCGGGCGGCTGACCGGTTTGAAAGATGTGGTGGGAAAGCCGGTCAGCGCAGTCATTCCCGGGATCAGGGAGGCGAGTCCCGAGTTGTTCGAGATCTACGGCCGGGTCGCTGCTACCGGCATTCCGGAGACGTTTGAATTTGATTTCAGCTCACAAAGTCAGTGGTTGTTCATTTCCGTTTATTGTCCCGAGCAGGGACACTTTGTCGCGGTGTTTAACGACATCACCGAGCGCAAGCACGCCGACCTGGTCCTGGCGCGACAGAAAGACCTCTACGACATGCTGTCGCACACCAATCAGACGATCGTGCGCGTCGGCACCCGGGATGAGTTGTTCAATGCCATCTGCCGCATTGCGGTTGAGCACGGCCACTACCGCTTCGCCGCCATCCGGTTGATCGACGCGGACCGCCATATGGTGCCGGTGGTGGCGCAGTATGGTAAGGACGCCGGCTACCTGGAGCAGGCGATTGTTTCGATGCGCGAGACCGATGCTGAAGGACGCGGCCCCGCGGGGATCGCGCTTCGCGCGGGAGCGCACGTCATCAACAACGATTTTCTCAACGACTCCGCGACGGCGCCCTGGCACGAGGCGGCGCGGCGCGCCGGCGTGCGCGCGGTGGGGGCGTTCCCGCTTCGCCTGCAAGGCGCGGTGATCGGCGCGCTGGTCCTCTACGCGCGCGAGCCCGGATTTTTCACTGCGGACTTGCTGCCGACGCTCGACGAGATGGCGGCCGATGTCTCGTTCGCGCTAGACAATATGGCGCGCGAAGCCGAGCGCGAGACCGCGGTCGAGTCGCTGCAGGCTGCGGTGCAGGTGGTCGAGAACAGCCCGGTCATGCTGTTCCGCTGGCGCCCGCTGCCTGGCTGGCCGGTGGAATACATGTCCCACAACGTGAGCCGCTGGGGATATGCGCCCCCAACCCTGCCGGAGACCGAGTTGCTGTTCTCCCGGCTGGTGCATGCGGACGACCTGGCGCGCGTCACCGACGAGCTCGAGCGCTACACCCGGGAGGGACGCAACAAGTTCACGCAGGAGTACCGCATCGTGACCGCGCTTGGCGCCGTGCTGTCGATCGAAGACCAGACCACAATCGTGCGCGATGCGGAAGATCGCGTGTTGCGGTACGAAGGCGTGCTGACCGACGTCACAGAACGCAAGTTTGCGGAACAGGCATTGCGCAAGAGCGAACGAAAATACCGCGGCATCTACGAAAACCTGCAGGACGTGTATATCGAGTCCGGCTTTCACGGGACCATACTGGAAGTCAGCCCGCAGATCGAAATCCTGTCGCGCGGGCAATACACGAGGCAGGACGTCCTCGGGAAATCGACCGACATGTTCCATGCGGACCCGGCGCGGCGCGAAGCCTTTTTTCTCGCCCTGCAGGAACACGGAACGGTCAAGGATTTCGAAGCGACTTTTACCAATCGGGACGGCTCCCCGGTGGTGTGTTCGATATCGGCCAAGATTCAGCCCGGTGCCGATGGGAGGCCAGGGCGGGTCTGCGCCACGGTGCGCGACATCACCGAGCGCAAGGCGGCGCAGGAATCGCAACGCGCCGCGGAAGAGCAATTCCGTGGCCTGGTCGAGCAGTCGATCGCCGGCATTTACATTGTCCAGGACCGCAAACTGGCGTACGTGAATCCGCGCTTCGCCGAGATTTTCGGCTATGACTCCGCCAACGAAATGATCGGCCTCAGCCAGCTGTCGCTGGTTGCGGAAAAGGATCGCGCCACGATAGTGGAGAATGTCCGCCGTCAAATTGAGGGAGAAATTCGCAGCGTCACTTACAACTTCACCGGCCTGCGCAAGGACGGCTCGACGGTCGAGCTCGGGACGCACGGTGCCGCGGCAACGTATCTCGGCCGGCCCGCGATCATCGGCATGCTGCAGGACATTTCGGAGAAGCAGCGGGCAGAGGAGCAGATCAAACGCTACGTCACCCAGCTCGAAACAGCGTTCATGCAAACCGTCGAGGTTGCGACCGCGCTGAGCGAAATGCGCGACCCGTACACCGCAGGCCACGAGCGGCGGGTCGCGGAGATCGCGGTCGCCATCAGTGCGGAGCTCGGCTTCGACGCGCGCCGGCAGGAAGGGCTGCGGGTCGCCGGCTACCTGCATGACGTCGGCAAGATCATGATCCCGTCGGAAATTCTGTCCAAGCCCGGCCGGCTCAGCGCAGCCGAATTCACGCTGATCAAGGGACATGCGCAGGCAAGCTACGACGTATTGAAAGGCGTGGAGTTTCCGTGGCCGGTCGCCGACGTCGCCCTGCAGCATCACGAACGCATCGACGGCAGCGGCTATCCACAGGGATTGAAGGGCGACGCGATCCTGCTCGAGGCGCGCATTCTGGCGGTAGCCGACGTGGTCGAGGCGATGTCCTCGCACCGGCCATACCGTCCGGGACTCGGGATCGAAAAAGCCCTTGCGGAGATCGAGCGCGGGCGGGGCACCGCGTACGATCCGGAAATCGTGGACGTCTGCCTGAAGCTGTTTCGCGACAAGGGCTACGCGATCCCGGCCTAGCGAAGCTTGCGCCAAAATTGCCGCACCTGGAGCGGGCACCCGGGTCAGGGCGGAAAATACGGGTATTTTCGCCTATAGGCGAAAAGGCACGCGTGTCTTTTTGACACCAGGCAAAAATCAGCGTTGCGTGGCGGCATGCCCGTAACGAGCCGACCATCGCATCGACCACGCTACCTCGCTGCCGGCGCCAAGGACTACCAGACTCCGGACGGGGTGCGGGTTGCGCCGGCGGTGCGGCTGCTTGCGACGCTGGTCTGACGCGCGCACCGATCAGCCCGCAGTGCCATCCTCGGTGAGGTACAGCGCAACCCCGAGCCCCGGCCAGGCGCAACCGGCTACTTGACCGCGAACTCGACCGGAGGTGCGGTCCGGAGCTTCCGCGCGAGGCGGGCAAAATCACGATCGAAGGTCGCGACGCGCACTGACCCGTGCGACGAAGCGGCAATCATCGCATCGCCGAAATCCATGCCTTCCCTGTACCAGGACACCGCCCGCTCGGTCACGGCGCGGTCCTCGATTGAAACGCGCCGCAGGCTGAGCAAGGCGTCGAGCGCGCGGCCGATGTCGGCACGCGGGCTGCGGTAGTAGCTCTCCAGCGTGTAGACCACTTCGGTCAGTGCTGCGCGGGTCAGGAAGCAGTCGTTTGCGGCGATGATTTCCAGCGCCCGCGGGGACAGCGCCGGATCATCCTTCAGCAGATAGCGCAGCACGATGCTGGTGTCGATGCCGATCATCGCGATGTCCTGCGCTTGTGCTCCTTGCGCACGGCTGCCGCCCGTACCGCGCGCGCGATATCCGCTTCCGTCGCCGCCCGGCGACGTGTCTTGAGGATGCCGTAAACCTCCTGCGGCGCAAAGCGTTCTCCGGCCCCGACAGGGCGCAGCAGAATCCCTGCCGCCGTGCGCTCGAACGCCACCTCGCTGCCGACGCGAATCTGCTCGGCTTCGCGGACGTGGCGAGGAATCACAACCTGCCACTTGCTGGAAACCTTCGACGTATCCATGGGGACGCTCCTGATCGTTCAACGGGTGTAAGACGAATTGTGCCGGACCATCACGGTTGTTGCAACATGCAGAGTTGTCCACGGCCGGGAGAGTTGTCCGCGGCCGGGTCAAGGCGCTTGCTGCCGCAATGTCCGTCGTCGAGGATCCTTGCCAGGTTTCAGTATTACCCGGGAGGCACAGTGCGCATCACCAGCAAAGGCCGGGTCACGATCCGGCAGCGGCTATCCGCAAGGCTTGAAGGGCGACGCGATTCTGCTCGAGGCGCGCATCATCGCGGTGGCGAACGTGGTCGAGGCGATGTCCTCGCACCGGCCATACCGTCCGGGACTTGGGATCGAAAAAGCCCTCGCCGAAATCGAGCGCGGGCGGGGCTCCGCGTACGATCCGGAAATTGCGGACGTCTGTCTGAAGCTGTTTCGCGACAAGGGCTACGCCATCCCGGCCTAGTCAATGCTTTGGCGCAATTGCGTCCGTCAGTACGGCCGCAATTTATGCGATATTGGTAAGCGCCGCTCGCGGGACCCCGCGCGTGGCGTATAATAAAAACGCAGAGCCCAATCCCCGCTCTCGATTCGTGGAGAGCGCGCGTCGTCGAGCGCCAGCGGTACATCGCCAGAAGACATCGCCTCCGCTTTCGTATTCTTGCCGAAGCCTCCGCATGTTGCGCTGGCAGCTTGAGCGGTTCGCCGATGCCTGAACAATTTTCTCCGTTGCGGCTTTTCGTCGCGCTGGCGACGATCATTTTTGTCACCGAGGCAGCGGTCATGGTACTGCTGCCGCTGCTGATTTCGCATGACATCCATCCCCTGGCGGAAGCGATGGTCGATGCCGCGATTCTGACCATCGTCTCCTCCGTATTTCTGTGGCGTTTCTTTATGCGGCCGTTGCGCTTCGCCCTGATGAGCAAGACGGCTCAGGCCGCCGCCATCATGGATACCGCAGCCGAAGGGATCATCACCATCGACGAGCACGGCATCATTGAGTCCTTCAACCGCGCCGCGCATGGCATGTTCGGCTATGCGGCGACGGAGGCCGTCGGCGCCAACGTCAGCATGCTGATGGCGCAGCCGAACGCGCGCGAGCATGACACCCATATTGCGAACTACCTGCGGACGGGACAGGCGAAGGTCATTGGAAAGCCACGCGTAGTGAGCGCATTGCGCAAGGATGGAACGGTGTTTCCGATCGAGCTCAACGTAACCGAACTCAGGCTGGGCGGGAACCGCAGCTTCACCGGCGTCATGCGCGATATCACCGAACGCAGGCTCGCCGAAGAACATATCCGCCACCTTGCACATCACGACGCGCTCACCGCACTGCCCAACCGGGCGCTCTTTCATGACCGCCTGCAGCAGGGGATGGCGTTGGCCAGGCGCGAACGCCACGAGCTTGCGCTGCTTTACATCGACCTCGACCGGTTCAAGGCGGTCAACGACAGCTTCGGGCACGATGCCGGAGATGAGCTGCTCAAAGCGGTCGCCGCCCGCATGCGCTCGCTGCTGCGCGCGGCCGACACCGTGGCCCGGGTGGGCGGCGATGAATTCGCGGTGATTGTGACGAAGATGAAGTCGCGCGAAGGCGCCGCCACGCTCGCCCAAAAGCTGATCGACGCCATGTCGGCCCCGTTTGAACCTAAACTGGAAGCGCGGGGACGGGCGTGCGAGGTCCGCATCGGCGCCAGCATCGGGATCGCGGTCTTTCCCACCGACACCGAGGACGCGGATGGACTGCTCAAAGCCGCCGACACCGCGATGTACCAGGCGAAGCGGGAACGCAACGCGTTTCGCTTCTATCAGCCGCAGGCCCGGCCAATGGAGTGAACTGCATCCGTTGCCGGCGGTGGCCGTGACGCCATCACCGGCGCGGAGTGCTCCTCGCCGTTTATTTTGGGATACGCTGCAAGCGCTGGCGCTGCAAAAAATGTCCGACCTATATACCGAAATCGTAACCAACACGCGCGCGCTGATCATGGTGCTCGACGCTAAGGGGCGGGTCGCCATGTTCAACGCGGCGTGCGAGCGTATCAGCGGCTACCGGTTTGAAGAAGTGAAAGACTTGCCAATCTGGGATTTCCTGCTGCCGCCGGAGGAAATCGAGGGCGTCAGGACTGTACTCGCCGAATTGTTTGTCGGGCGTTGCCCCAATACTCACGAGAACCACTGGGTCACCAAATCCGGGGAGCGCCGCTTCATCGAGTGGTCGGATTCTGCGGTGACCGATGAATTGGGCCGCGTGACCTACGTCATCGGCACCGGCATCGACGTGACCGAGCGGCGGGCTGCAGAACGTGCGCTGCAGGCAAGCGAGGCGCGCTTCCGCGATCTCACGGAAAACCTGCCGCTGGTGTTCTGGACCCGCGAAATGCCAAGCGGTCGAATCAGCTACATCAGCAGGGCGTACGAAAAGATCTGGGGTCGGAGCCTCGGCGATCTCGACGAGGCTTATCATTCTTTCGTGCAGTCGATCCATCCGGATGACCGGGAAACACTGTTCCGGCAGATACAGCGCGAGACCGAGCTAAACGAATCGACCGAAGCCGAATATCGCATCGTCCGCCCCGACAGGACGGTGCGCTGGATCCATTCGCGGGCTATCCCGCTCCAGGACGAAACCGGGCAGGTATGCCGCATTGTCGGTTTTGCCGACGACATCACCGACCTCAGGCGCGCTGAACAGATTGTGCACGAGACACAGCAACGGCAGAAAGCGCTGCTCGACAATATGCCGGAAGCCGCATGGATGAAGGATTTGCACGGCAGGTATATCGAAACCAACCGCGTGTTCCTCGACCGCGTCTCGGCGCCCGGGTCCGGACTCGGTGCGCGAGTCGGGACTCAGTACGGAAAGTTCGAAGGCAGGACCGACTTCGACATTTTCCCTGCGGACTACGCGCGGAAACTCGCAGAGGAAGACCGCGGCGTTATCGAGTCCAAAAAACCGAGCGTCACGGAACGTCACATCGGGGCCGGCGCATACGGGCGGTGGATCGAGGTGACGAAGGCCCCCGTGTTCGACGAATCCGGTGCGGTCACCGGAACCGTGGGTATCGCCCGCGACATCACCGGGCGTAAACTTGCGGAGGTACATCGCGCGGCGCGCGATGCTGTGCTGCGCGATGCGCTGGTGAAAGAGATCCATCACCGCATCAAGAACAACCTGCAGGGGGTCATCGGCTTGATGCAGCAACTGGCGACCGAACATCCCGGAAGCGCAAGCCTGCTGGATGCGGTGGTCACGCGCGTCAACGCCATCGCCAGCATGCACGGGTTATACGGCGCCACCGGCCAGCACGAACTTCGTCTGGAGCAGATTCTCCTGACGCTGGTGTCGTCGCTCAGGGTCATCTATGCCGATCTTCCCTTGCGGCTGTCGATATCCAGCAGTCTCGTCAGCGTGCGGGTGAAGGAAAGCGAGATCGTGCCACTCGCGCTGGTTGTCAACGAGCTGATCATGAATGCGATCAAGCATTCGCACAGCATCATCGGTGGCGATCCGGTTGAAATCGCGCTCGAACGCGCAGCGAATTGCGCCCGTATCGTCGTTCATGGCCATGCCGGCCGGCTCCCCGCGAACTTCGACTTTGACGGCGGCGCCGGCCTCGGCACCGGTTTGTCGCTGGTGAAGTCGCTGTTGCCGCCCGAGGGCGCGGTGCTGCGGTTCGAGAATACGGGAGACCGCACCGGAGTAAAAGCCGAGTTGACCCTGTGCCCGCCGGTGATTGCGTTGTCAGCCGCAAGCACGTGATCGCCTATCATCGAGGACATCGGCACCGTGGCGCACATCCTCATCGTTGAAGACGACCGGTTGGTCTTGACCGGCCTCGCGAACGGCCTCGAAACGTTCGGCTACGTCGTCAGCAAAGCCGGTTCAGGCGAGGAAGCGCTGGCGATGCTCGATACCATCAAACCGGATCTCGCCGTGATGGACGTCTGCCTTCCCGGTATCTCCGGGATCGAAACGGCGAAACAAATCTCGCGACGCTTCGACATCCCGGTGATATTTCTTTCCGCTTACGACGATCCACCAACCGTGCACGACGCCGTCACGCTCGGTGGGATGAGCTATCTGGTGAAGCCGATCACCGTCAACCAGCTTGTCCCCGCCATCGAAAGCGCCCTTGCCCGCGCCGGCGACATCGCCAAACTCAGGGAACAAGAAGAAAATCTGGCCGCCGCTTTGAAGCAAAGCCGCGAAATCAGCATCGCGATCGGCATGCTGATGGAGCGCTACAACATAACCGCCGAAGATGCTTTTGAAATGCTGCGCGCCCACGCCCGCAACACGCGCCGCAAGGTCAGCGAGGTAGCAGAATGTTTCGTTGCGGGATCGTTGCCGCTTGAGCCAACGGCTAGGGACGAGCCCAAAAAACAATAAGCACCGCGACTCCTGCGCGCCGTGCGTCGCGCTGTTCCATCGCGATTGACTCTATTACCGTGAAGGCACCGACTTGGCGGTTGCCGGCGCGGTTCATTGCTGTTGCGGCTGTGCGTGAAAAATTTTGCGAAATGGCGCTACGCACGACGCTTGCCGCATTGCGAGAAAACCATTTGAAATTTATGGTTATTGTCCTTCTATTGTCCTTCTATTGTCCTTCTATTGCGTTAGCTGCGTTTTCTCACTAACCTGTAACAAGTTCGGCGACCGAAACCCCGTTGCTTGAAGTGCCAACGGAGTATCTATGTATACGGGCGCGGGATTCGGCTACTGCTTTTTGCCACACGGGTCCGGGCCGCCTAACGCGGTGCGTGCCGGTCCTTTCCCACCGCGAAGCGCGGCATTCCCGTTATCCGGTGCCACCCGCTTTCTCGCGCGATTGCTGAGACCTTTCGGCACGACCGCCAGCTCCCCCTGCGCCCGTAGTCTATGCCGCGTCGGTACCGCGGGCCGCGCGGTCTACTCCATCCTTCTTGCCGACGTGCTCAAGGAACATCTGCAGTACACCGGAATTCTGACGATCAAGCCGAGCCCTGGAAAAGACCATGCAGTTCCGTTCGCAGACGCTGCCAAGGCAAGATGCGGTGATCGCGTTCGTCCGGAGTTTCCCGTAGCTGGGTTGCACGTCCTGGTCGCGGTATCGAAGCAGGATCTGCTCCGCTACGGGGCATCGTGAACCTCCTTCAGTCGCTACATTGAAAAATTTCCACGAGAGCGGGGCAACTCCAGCAGGGGATTCTCGATGATACAAAAGACGCCGAAGGGAACTATGGGAAAGACCTCTATTTACACAATCGCCGGCCTGCTTGTTACGGCAGCGTTGCTCGCCGGAGGCTATGCGTGGTTCGCGCGGACATCCCCTTCGCAACCGGCCGGGCCGCTCGAACAATTGACGATTGCGACCTATACCGAATATGCGGGATCCTGCCCGATTTTGGTGGCGCAAGAGAAAGGCTATTTCCCCAGTGAAGGCATACTCGCGGAGATCCAGCCTCACACCAGCGGGAAAGCCGCTTTGGAAGCGGTGTTGCAGGGAAAGGCGGATCTGGGAACGTCAGCGGATCTCCCAATCATGTTCGCCGCACTCTACGGTCGGCCTGTATCCGTTGTCGCTACAATTTTTTCGACGGAAACGGACCACGGAATCGTCGGGAGGCGGGATAGAGGAATTGTTGTGCCCGCCAGTCTCAAGGGGAAACGCATCGGCGTTACGCTGGGTACCAGCGGGCAATTCTTGCTTGATGCGTTCCTTAATCGGCAGAAGCTTTCGTCAAGTGAGGTGAAGACTCTCAACCTCAAACCTGGGGAGCTTTCAGCGGCGCTGGTGCAAGGCGATGTTGACGCCGTCGCGACGTGGGAACCAGTTTTGAGCACGTCACTGGTTCAGCTCGGCGGCAACGGCACGATCTTTTTCGGCGAGGGCGTCTACAACGTGTTGTTCAACGTGTCGGGGACGCAGGACTATGTCATCAAGCACCCGGACACCATGAAGAAATTCCTCCGGGCTCTGATTCGTGGCGCAAAATTCTGCACGGAGGCGCCGGACGCGGCGCGGGAGATCACTGCCAGGGCCATGAAGACGAACGTGGCGAAGTTGAAGGAGTTCTGGCCATCGTACCGATTCAATGTAGTCCTCGATCAGAGTTTGATTCTTGCCCTGGAAGATGAAGCGCGTTGGGCGATCAAGAACAAACTGACAGACAGGACAGATATGCCGAATTACCTCAACCATGTCTATCTCGATGCGTTGCGATCAGTCACGCCCTCGGCGGTGACGATCATTCATTGAAGGTGCCTGGGTGAACATCTCGACTCAACTCAAGTTCGCTGGTCTGTTCTCCGCGGTAGTGGTCGTGGTCATCGGGGCCGTGCTGTTGTCCGCGACGCAGCAAGTGAAACAGGAACTCGTCAAGAACGAGGTGGCCGAAGAAGTTCTCAAGGGGGTCACTGCCCTCCGACACCTCACGCTGGAATACGTACTGCACCATGAGGAGCGCGCGCACGCTCAGTGGCAGTTGAGGCACGCATCGCTCTCGACGCTGCTCACGAGCACAACGGAGTTCGAGTTCACTGGTAAGGAGGAACAGGAAATCATAGACGGTCTCCGCCACACGCACGAGAGCGTCAACGCGCTGTTCTCCCAACTTGCGGAGAATTACAAGGATCGCGAATCTAACCAGAGGGCGAACGCGGTGCTTGAGGAGTTTGAGGCCAGGCTTGTTGGGCAAATTACGAACAAGACACAGGCGATGATTTCCGACGCACTTGACCTGTCCGAGCGAAGCCGGACGGGCGTCCGGAACGCTCAACACCGGACAAGTGTCGCGGGCGGGGCCTTTGCCGGCGTGGTCGTGCTCATGATCTTGGCGATGTCGTATCTGATGTTCCGAAGCGTGATCGTGCCCCTCGGGAAGTTGCGCGAAGGCACTGCGACGGTAGGCGCAGGCAATCTGGACTTTCGGATAGGAATTGCTAGCAGGGACGAGATCGGGGAGCTTGCGCGCGCGTTCGACGGTATGACAGAAAAGCTGAAGGCTACAACCGTATCGCGTGCCGAGCTGGTCAAGGTCAATGAAGTGCTGCAGTTGGAACGCGGCAAATTGGCGGCGGCGTTTGAAAACATGGAAATGGGTCTGGTCCTGAGCAATGGACAAGGCGGCGACATGTCCATGAATGCGGCCGCCCTCAAATTCCATGGCTTCAACTCCACGGAAGACATGCACCGGAGGGTTGAAGAATACGCGGCTGAGTGGGAGTTGCGTTATCCGGACGGCCGGATCATGCCGTTTGAAGAGTGGCCGCTGCCGCGCGCGATGCGCGGCGATCACGTGCGCGACTACGAAACCCATTTGCGCAATCTCAAGACCGGCTACGTATGGGTCTGCAGCTACACGAGTGCGCCCGTGCGCAACAGCGCCGGCGAAGTCATCCTCATCGTCATGACGCTGGTCGACGTCACCCAGCGCGTGCAGGCGGAGCAAAAGGCCCAGGCGCAGAGGGAGCGGGCCGAGACGCTGCTGCAGGCCGTCCCCGACCCCGTGGTGATCGTGGACCGCGACGGCCGAATCGTTGTTGTCAACGGCCGAACCGAGGCAGTATTCGGGTATCCGCGCGCGGAATTGCTCGGCCAGCCCGTCGAGCTGCTAATCCCGCAGCGCCTGCACGCGGCGCACGTCGCGCAGCGCGCCCCGTACCAGAAGGCCCCGAGCACCCGCGCGATGGGCGAGGGCCGCGAACTGTTTGCGCGTCGCAAGGACGGCAGCGAATTCGCCGTGGACATCAGTCTCAGCCCGCTCGTGACGCCGGAGGGGACGCTCATCATCAGCACGATCCGCGACGTGACCGAGCGCAAGCAGGCGGAGCGAAGGATCCGGGGACAGCTCGAACATCTGAACCTGCTGGACCACATCACGCGCGCGACCGGCGAGCGCCAGGACCTGAAGAGCATCTTCCAGGTGGTCGTCCGAAGCCTCGAGGACAGCCTGCCGATCGATTTCGGCTGCGTCTGCGTGTACGACGCGGTGGCCAATGCCCTCACAGTGACCTCGGTCGGCGTGAAGAGCGAGGCGCTCGCCCACGAGCTGACGATGGACGAGAAGGCCACGATCGGCATCGACAGCAACGGGCTCGGGCGCTGCGTCCAGGGACATTTGGTGTACGAGCCGGACATTGCCCAGGTGCGCTTCCCGTTCCCCGAGCGCCTTGCCCGCGGCGGACTGGGTTCGGTGGTAATGGCGCCGCTGAAGTCGGAAAGCCGTGTCTTCGGCGTGCTGGTGGCCGCGCGGCGCGAGGCGCAGGGCTTCAGCAGCGTCGAGTGCGAATTCCTGCGGCAACTGAGCGAGCACGTCGCGCTCGCCGCCCACCAGGCGCAGCTCTACGGCGCGCTGCAGCAGGCCTACGACGACCTGCGCCAGACCCAGCAGGCGATGATGCAGGAGGAGCGACTGAAAGCGCTCGGTCAGATGGCAAGCGGCATCGCGCACGACATCAACAACGCACTCTCGCCCGTGTCGCTGTATGCGGAGTCGATGCTGGAAACCGAGCGCAACCTGAGCGACCGGGCGCGAGGCTATCTGGAGACCATTCAGCGCGCGGTCGAGGACGTGGCCCAGACCGTCGCCCGCATGCGGGAGTTCTACCGGCCACGCGAGGCGCAGCTCGGGCTCACGCCGGTGCAAATGAACAGCATGGTGCAGCAGGTTGTCGACCTGACCCGCGCCCGCTGGAGCGACCAGCCGCAGCAGCGCGGCATCATGATCCGGGTGCTGACGGAATTGGCGCCCGATCTGCCGAAGAGCATGGGGGTGGAGAGCGAAATCCGCGAGGCGCTGACCAATCTCGTTTTCAACGCCGTCGATGCAATGCCCAAAGGCGGCGCGCTGACGCTGCGCACGCGGGTCGCTGATGCCGGTTCGGAACGGGCGGCAGTCGTCGTCGAGGTCGCGGACAACGGTATCGGCATGGATGAAGAAACGCGCCGGCGCTGCCTCGAGCCGTTCTTCACCACCAAGGGCGAGCTTGGCACGGGCCTGGGCCTCGCCATGGTGTTCGGAATGGTGCAGCGGCACAGCGCCGAGATCGAAATCGAAAGCGCACCCGGAGCCGGCACCATCGTGCGGCTCGTTTTTGCCGTTCCCACCGCGATCGTGGCGGAACCCGGGCGGCCTGCGGAGGCGCTCAAAGCACTGTCGCGGCTGCGCCTGCTCTTGATCGACGATGACCCGATCCTCCTGAAATCACTGCGCGATGCGCTGGAGACCGACGGCCATGTCATCGTCACGGCGAACAGCGGCGAAGCGGGAATTTCCACGTTCCGCGCCTCGCTCGATCGCGGCGAGCCCTTCGCCGCGGTGATCACCGACCTCGGCATGCCGTACGTCGATGGGCGCCAGGTCGCCGC
>Ga0315281_10004960_pt1 | contig 19159 bp, 20 predicted proteins | sample YL17G07_0_MG_FD_204540 | JGI IMG/M metagenome (GOLD analysis project Ga0315281, IMG submission 204540) | Sediment microbial communities from Yellowstone Lake, YNP, Wyoming, USA - YL17G07_0 | ecosystem: Environmental > Aquatic > Freshwater > Lake > Sediment | place: USA: Wyoming | collected... | reverse complement strand
CTTCCTTCACGCGCGATTGCCCGGTTTCGGTCTCGAGCCGCCTGGCCATCGCAAACGCCTTGTCCCATTCCTTCTCCTGCTGGAATATCTCGAGGAGAAAACGCCGCGCTTCGCCAGCCTGCGGGCCCCCCGCCGCGTGCGGCGGGCCTTCGGCGAGTTTCTGGAACACTTCCTCGGCGCGATCGAGGATGCCGGCCTTCAGATAGTCCTGGCCCAGCTCGAACAGCGCGGCGGCGCGCTGCTCGATGGCCAGATCGGCGCGTTCCAGCAGGTGCTGGTGCATGCGGATGGCGCGGTCGTATTCGCCGCGCCGGCGAAAGAGGCTCCCCAGCGCAAAATGCAGATCGACGGTCTCCGGGTCCACCTTGACGACCTCGATGAACGCCTCGATGGCCTTGTCCGGCTGCTCGTTAAGAAGGAAGTTGAGGCCCTTGAAGTACGAACTGGGCAGCGCGCGCGAATCCTTCACCAGGTGCTTGATGTCGACGCGCGCCGCGAGCCAGCCCAGGCCGAAGAAAATCGGAAAGCCGAGCAGCCACCAGTATTCGAACTCCATCAGCCTTCCGCCGCCGGGGGCTGGGAGGCGGCCGGCGCATTGAATTCCTTTTCGGCGGATTCAATGCGTTGCAGCTTTGCGATTTCCTGGCGTTGCGCAAGATAGGTGCCGGACATGGCGATCAAGCCCAGCACCGCGCCGGCGACGAAGAAAGCCAGCAGCAGCGCCACCAGCGGCGCTTGCCAGGCGAGATCGAAATAGAAGCGCAGGGTGACAGGTTCGGTATTCCTGGCCGCGAAGGCGAGCAGGACGATGAACAGCGCGAGCCGAATCGCCCAGGTCAGGACGCGCATATCAGAATGCGCGTGACAGGACGCGCATATTGCAGAATGCGCGTGGACGGAAGCGCATGTTCAGCGCCGCGGGAACGCAGCTTAGTTGGACGCCTGCCGGGGGCGCGCCGGCATGACCATCGTCGCGTCCGGGTCGAGCGCGTCGACGCGCTCGCGCAACTCCTTGCCGGCTTTGAAGTGCGGCACGTATTTCTCGGGCACGTGCACCTTCTCACCGGACTTCGGATTGCGGCCGACGCGCGGCGGCCGGTAGTTCAGGCCGAAGCTGCCGAAGCCGCGGATCTCGATGCGATGCCCGTTCAACAGCGCGTGCGTCATCGCGTCCAGGATCATCTTCACCGCGTACTCGGCGTCCTTCGCCACCAGCTGCGGATAACGCTGCGCCAGCCGTGCGATCAGTTCCGACTTCGTCATGGCGACCCCCTCCACGGTTGGTCAGGACGGCCTGGTTATTCCGGTGTGTCGGAACTGCTCTTGTCTAGCTTGGCCCGCAGCAGCGCCCCGAGGTTGGTGCTGCCCGCGGCGCTGGCCGCGTTCTCGGTCCGGAGCTGTTTCATCGAGTCGGTCTCGTCGGCCATGTCCTTTGCCTTCACGGACAGGTTGATCGAGCGGTTCTTGCGATCGACGTTGATGATCATCGCGGTCACCGTATCGCCTTCCTTCAATGCCGTGCGCAGATCTTCGATGCGGTCGCGCGAAAATTCCGAAGCGCGCAGGTACCCTTCCGCATCCGGCGCGATGGCGATCACTGCGCCCTTGGCATCCACCGACTTGACCGTGCCGGTCACCACGGTGTTCTTTTCGTGGCCGGCGACGAAATTGGTGAACGGGTCGCCCTCGAGCTGCTTGATGCCGAGGGAGATGCGCTCGCGCTCGACGTCGATCGACAGCACCGTGGCCTCGACATCGTCGCCCTTCTTGAAATTCTTGACCGCCTCCTCACCCGTCAGGCTCCAGGACAGGTCCGAGAGGTGCACCAGGCCGTCGATGCCGCCCGCGAGACCCACGAAGACGCCGAAATCGGTGATCGACTTTATCTGGCCCTTGACGCGGTCGCCCTTCTTGAACTCGCGCGCGAAATCCTCCCAGGGATTGGGCAGGCACTGCTTCATGCCGAGCGAAATGCGGCGCCGCTCCTCGTCGATCTCGAGAATCATCACTTCGACTTCGTCGCCCACCTGCACGACCTTGGACGGATGCACGTTCTTGTTGGTCCAGTCCATCTCCGAAACGTGCACCAGCCCTTCGATGCCCGCCTCGACTTCGACGAAGGCGCCGTAGTCGGTGAGATTGGTGACCTTGCCAAAGAGGCGCGTGCCTTGCGGATAGCGCCTCGAAATGCCGACCCAGGGGTCTTCACCCAGCTGCTTCAAACCCAGCGACACGCGGTTCTTCTCGGCGTCGAACTTGAGCACCTTGGCGGTGACCTCGTCGCCGACGTTTACCACCTCGGTCGGATGCTTGACGCGCCGCCAGGCGAGATCGGTGATGTGCAGCAGGCCGTCGATGCCGCCCAGGTCCACGAACGCGCCGTAGTCGGTGATGTTCTTGACGATGCCCTTGACCACCGCGCCCTCGGACAGCGTCGTGAGCAGGTGTTCGCGCTCGGCGCCCGCGGTTTCCTCGAGCACCGCGCGGCGGGACACCACCACGTTGTTCCTCTTGCGGTCGAGCTTGATGACCTTGAACAGCATGGTCTTGCCCTCGAAGGGCGTGGTGTCCTTGACCGGGCGCAGGTCCACCAGCGAGCCGGGCAGGAAGGCGCGGATGCTTTTCGCCATGACGGTGAGGCCGCCCTTCACCTTGCCGGTGATGACGCCCTCGATCTTCTCGCCGGTCTCGAGCGCCTTTTCGAGATCCATCCATGCGGCGAGACGCTTGGCTTTTTCGCGCGACAGGCGGGTCTCGCCGTAACCGTCTTCCAGCGCTTCGATCGAAACGCTGACGAAGTCGCCCGCCTTGACGGTGAGCGCGCCGGCATCGTCGCGGAATTCCTCGATGGCGATGAAGCTCTCGGACTTGAGCCCCGCGTTCACCACCACGAAGTTCTGGTCCATGCGCACGACTTCTGCGGTGATGACCTCGCCGATACGCATTTCCTTGCGCGTCAGGCTTTCTTCGAACAGGGCCTCGAAGGACTCGGGGGCGGGGGCGGGCTTGGAAACGGATTGCGAAACTGCGGGGGAAACGCTGGCCATGGAGTGAGTTGAAAAGCCTTCATATCCGCGGGCTTACAGTCAGCCGCGCGGGCTAGGTTGCAATATGGGAAGACCCCGCAGGTTAAATGCGGCGCTCCCCGCCTGTTCTTTCCTGGTACTCCTTCAGCACCCGATCGACGACTTCGTCAACTGTCAGCGCAGAGGAGTCGATAGACACCGCGTCGGTTGCCGGCTTGAGCGGCGCCACCTCTCGGGCGGCGTCTCGCTTGTCCCGCTCCTCCAGAGCATCGGAAAGGGCCGCGAGAGTAGCATGCTTTCCCTTGTCATTCAACTGCTTATGCCTGCGCTGGGCGCGCGTGGCCACGCTCGCTGTCAGGAACACTTTCAGAACCGCATCCGGGAACACCACGGTGCCCATATCCCGGCCATCGGCCACCAGGCCCGGTGGCCGGCGAAAGGCGCGCTGGCGCTCGAGCAGCGCCGACCGGACCGCCGGAAGCTTGGCTATTTCCGAGGCCTTAACGCCGATCTCCTCGCTGCGCAGGGAGTCAGTAACATCTTGATTATTAAAAATTATCCTATCTCCCAGGAATACGACATCCATCCTTGCCGCAACTTCCTGCGGGGCCTCTCCCCCGGCCAGCGCGACCAGCCGATAGAGCGCACCGCTCTCCAGATAATGGAAACCGAGTGCCCTCGCGGCCAAGCTGGCCACCGTGCCTTTGCCGGAGGCCGAAGGGCCGTCGATGGCGATCACGGGGGCCTGAAGGTCAGGCAGGGGGATCACCTTCATGCCACCTGGTTTCGCATATCAGCGGGCCGCTTTCACGGCATCGATCGCGCGTTCGAGTGCCAGGCGATCGAGCCTGTCCTTTTCACGCCCGGATTGCTTGGTCTTGAGCAAGCCTTCCAGGTCGAGCGTCCTGATCGCAATGCCGTCCAGATCTATCGTCACCGCGTGCGGCAGGAGCGATGCGTAGGTTTCTCCGCACGCGTTGAACATCAGGTCTACGACCACCTCGTCCGCAATGCGGATGGTTTCGTCGTCGGCAAACCAGGCAGCGTCCAGATCTTTCGCCACGCCGTCCTTCAGAACCAGGAGCGCGCGCTTCACTCGTTCACCGGTTTGCGGCGATCGCGGCAGCAACAGGTCTATGTCCGTGGTGGCGCGCTGATACCCCAAGGCGAACAAAGCGTAACCGCCGATCAGGAGATACTCGACGCCCTCATCGTTGAGCGCCTTGGCCAGGCGCTTCAGATCTTCAGCCGTGGCCGGGCGGGCTGCGCGATCCATTCCCGCGTCAGGGCACAAGCTTGCGCGCGATCAGGTTCTCGGCAATCGCGCGTGTCAGTGCTTCCTCTGCGTGCGCGTTGGCCTGCGCGTGCGTTGCGAAGCGATAGATGCCTCGCGGCACGCCGGTGGTCGGCACCGCCGCAAGCGCCAACGCCGTATCCTGGAGCGCGGCACCAGCCTTGAGCGCCGCCCCCGATGGCAGATGGCTCACCTGGTATTGCTTTCTTGTTCCGACAACACGCATCGGGGCAGTATACCGGCTTCATCCGGGGGAAACCGCTTCGCCTGCCGGAGTTCTCCGGGCACCGAGGCCTACCTGCGCCTGTCCCTGCGCGGCGCGCCTGGATCACCTTCCCAGTGAATCGTTCCGCGCAGCGCCAAGATGCTGGCATATGCCTTGTTGCGGACAAGCAGCCGCAAACCCTCCTCCACCGTGGAACGTTCGGTCTTGCAGCCACTCGCCCGCTTCGCCGCCGACAGGAGCCGGTCATCCAAATCGATACTCGTGCGCACGGTCGCGTCTCCGACGTGTGAAAGCACACCATAGTACACACTTCGACTTTTCACCGACGGAATCAGATACAATCTGATATCATGCTTCCATGAAAACCCTGAGCGTCACCGAAGTCGCCCGGAATTTCAGCGCAGTACTCGATGGCGTTGAGCGCGAACAGGAGGAAGTGGTGCTGGTGCGCAATCGCCGGCAGATCGCGCGCCTGATTCCGGAGCCGCCGGCGCGGAACGCCCTCGAAGTTCTCGGTGACCTGTACCGAACGCTCGATGACGGCACCGCCGACGCCCTCGCCGCGGCCATTGGGAGTGCGAAGAATGGCCGGCGTGGAACACTGGACGAGTTGCGCGATCCGTGGGCTTCCTGATCGATACCAATATCTGGATCGCCGTCGAGCGGGGACGCTTGAGCGCCGCCGACATTCACGCCGTCACCCGCCAGGCGCCGGTCTACCTGTCGCCGGTCAACCTCGCGGAGATCAGGTTCGGCATCGACCTGATGGCCGACGCGAAGCAGAAGAACAAGGCGATGGCGATGCTGCGCCGGATGCGGCGCAAGTCACTACTTCGTATCGGCGCGGAAACCGCTGAAGTGTTCGGCGCACTTGCCGCCCGCTTGGCAAAGTCCGGCCGCGGTCCCGACTTCCGCATCCAGGATATCTGGCTCGCCGCGCAGGCGATCGAGCGCAAGTTCACGCTGCTGACGGCGAACGCCAATGATTTCAAGGATGTTCCGGGACTAAAATTCCTGGCAGTGGCCGGCGTTTAGCCGGCGCATCCGTCATCGGAGTATTCTCCGGGACGGGAGGTCGTGCCACGAAACACCGCCCAGACCGGGTGATCGCATGATCCGCCGCCGCGAATTGCTGATCGCACTGGCAGCGGGTTCGATTGTGCCGCTTCGCGCAGCGGCGCAACCAGCCGGAAGGCTCCACCGGATCGGTGTTCTGCTCGTTACCGATCGTGTCGTCGGTGCGCCCAATTTGCGTCCTTTCGAACCAGGGCTGCGCGAACTCGGCTACGTTGAAGGCCGGAATCTGGTCATCGAGTGGCGTGGTGCAGAAGGGCGTCTCGAGCGCTTGCCGGCCCTCGCCGCCGATCTCCCCGTCCAGCAGCCGACAACGCTGGAGCTAGCTGTCAACCTCAAGACCGCCAAGGCGATTGGCATCACGATTCCGCAAACGATCCTGCTGCGCGCCGACCGGGTGATTGAGTAGAGCGTTTCCGGAACCCGGAAACGAAGGTGGATGTGTGGCGCTCAGGACTCAGGGCGCTGGAGAATTCGCACGATGTCTTTTCTCATTGGTTGCTCGACGGCGTCGGCGCCGTAGAACTCCTTTCGCAAGGCTTCAACGGCCGCGAAGCGCTCCTCCGGCGTGCCGGACATCCAGTAGACACGATCACGAGATGGGCTCTTCAACGAGCCACGGTTGACGGCTTTGCGCATCGATGTACTAACGCTTGGCGATCGAATCCAGCACCGTGAAATACTCGGGGAAAGTCTTTGCCACGCATTCCGGATCGTTGATCGTAACCGGCACGCCACCCAGCGCGGCGAGCGAAAAGCACATCGCCATGCGGTGATCGTCGTAGGTGTCGATGGCGACGCCCGGATTGAGTTTCGCGGGCGGCGTGATCTTCAGGAAATCTGCGCCCTCGACGACGGTGGCGCCCAGTTTTCTCAATTCGGTCGCCATGGCGGTGACGCGGTCAGTCTCCTTTACGTGCCAGCTGCCGATGTTGCGGATGGTGCTCGGGCCATCCGCGAACAATGCCGCGACCGCGGCGGTCATGGCGGCGTCCGGAATGTGGTTCAGGTCCATGTCGATCGGCTTGAGTTTTCCGTTCGAGGACACTTCGATCCAGTCGGGACCGAATTCCACCCGCGCGCCCATCTTCTCCAACACCTCGGCGAAGCCGATATCGCCCTGGATACTGTCGCGCCCGGCGCCGATCACGCGTACCGGCCCTCCCGCGATCGCGCCGGCGGCAAGGAAGTAGGATGCGGAAGATGCATCTCCCTCGACATGGATTTCTTCCACCGCAAGATAGGCGCGGCCTGGAACATCGAAGGAGCGCCAGCCGTTGACCCGCACCTCGATGCCGAACTTGCGCATCATGTTCAGCGTGATCGTCACATAGGGTTTCGAGATCAGGTCGCCCTCGACCTCGATGGTGCCGCCGCCCGCCAGCGGCAGCGCGATCAGCAGGCCGCTCAGGTATTGGGAGGAAACGTTGCCGCGCACCTTGAGATGCCCCGCGACGCGGATGTTTCCCGGATGGATCGCCAGCGGCGGGTAGCCCTCCTTGCCGACATAGTCGATGCCCGCGCCGATCGAGCGCAATGGCGCAACGAGGTCGCGGATCGGTCGTTGGTGCATGCGCGGCACGCCCGAGAGCAGGTATTCGCCGCCGGACAACGCGAGCGCCGCCGTGAGCGGCCGGAACGCGGTGCCCGCGTTGCCGAGGAACAGGTCCATCTTCCTTGCCGGAATGCCGCCTGCGCCGGTCACGACCAGCCTCGCGAAGTCCCGGGTATCGATGGGCACGTCGAGCTTCTGCAGCGCATCGAGCATCACCCGAGTGTCATCGGCATCCAGCAGGCCGCATACCTGCGTCTTGCCCGTGGCAAGAGCGGCAAGCAAGAGCACGCGGTTGGAGATGCTCTTCGAGCCCGGCAGCCGGACCGTGCCGGCAACGCGGCGGATCGGCTCGAGCGCGATGAATTTCACTCGTACTCGCCGCTCAACCACCGCTGCCGCGCCGTGCGCGCGTCGGCAAAAAGTTTCTCCAGCGATGCAGCATCTTTGGTTTCCAGGAATTTCCTGATCTTTTCGAGTTCACCGGAAAAGCGAACTACTTCCTTCACCAGCAGGTCGCTGTTCGCCACGCAGATGTCGCGCCACATTTCCGGATGGCTCGAGGCGATGCGCGTGAAATCGCGGAAGCCGCCCGCGGCGTAGCCGAACAACTGCGCCGAATTGGGCCGCTCGCTGACATCGCCCACCAGCGCGAAGGCGAGCAGGTGCGGCAGATGGCTCACGGCCGCGAACACCTGGTCGTGCTCCTCGGCCGTCATGCGGGAGACCCGCGCGCCGATCGCGGTCCAGAGGCTGGAAAGGGCTTCGATATCTTGCGCCTTGTTTTCTTCCAGCGGCGTCAGAACCAGACGGCGGCCCCGGAACAACCCCGGACTCGCCGCCGCGACGCCGCTGTGTTCCGCACCGGCGATCGGATGCGCCGGAACGAACTGCGAAATCTTCCCGCCCAGCGCCGCGCGTGCCGCCGCCACCACGTCGCGCTTGGTGCTGCCGGCGTCGGAAACGATCGCGCCCGGCTTGAGGGCTTTTTCCACCGAATGCATTACCGCGGAAAATTGCGCGACCGGGGTTGCAACCAGCACGAGGTCCGCGCCGCGAACGGCCGCCACGACATCGGTTTCAATCGAGTCGATCGCGCCACGCTCGAGCGCGAGGTTCATGTTGGCCGCACCGCGCCCGACTCCGACCACCTGCCCGCAGAGTTTTTTTTCTTTCAACGACAAAGAAAAAGAACCGCCAATCAGGCCAACGCCGATGATGGCGACCCGGTCGAAGCGCATCATTCCTTCATGCTGGCCGCAAGCGCGGAGAGGAGGCGCTCGTTCTCCTGGGCCGTGCCGATGGTGATCCGCAGGTGTTCGGGCAACTGGTAGCCGCCGCCCACCGGGCGCACGATCACGCCGCGCTTGAGCAGGCGCCGGAATATCTCGTTCGCCTTGCCGACGCGCACGGCGAGGAAGTTTCCATAGGACGGTATCCAATCCAGCCCCAGCCGCGTTGCGCCCTCCTCGACCTGGCGCAGCCCCTGCAGGTTCTCGGCGAAGCTGCGGGCGACGAACTCCATGTCATCGAGCGCCGCTGCGGCCGCGGCGAGCGCGATGCTGTTGACGTTGAAGGGCTGGCGCACGCGGTTCATGATGTCGGCGACCGACGGATGCGCCAGGGCATAGCCGACGCGCAGCCCCGCCAAGCCATAGGCTTTCGAGAATGTTCGCGTGACCACCAGGTTGGGTTGGCGCTTGAGCCATTTCACGGTCTCGGCCTTGAGTTCGGGCGACAGGTACTCGTTGTAGGCCTCGTCGATCACCACGATGACCCGCTCGGGCACGCGCTTGAGAAACGATTCGAGCTGCGCGGGCGGCAGCATGGTGCCGGTGGGATTATTCGGGTTCGCGACCCAGACGACGTAGGTTTCGTCGTCGATCGCGCCCAGCATGGCCTCGAGGTCGTGGCCGTAGTTCTTCGCCGGCACCGCGATACCGCGCGCGCCGCGCGCCTGGGTGGCCAGCGGATAGACCGCGAAGCAGTGCTGGGCGTACACCGCCGAGCGCCCGGGCCCGAGAAACGCGAGCGCGATCAGCTCGAGCACGTCGTTCGAGCCGTTGCCCAGAACGATAGAACCCATTTCCACGCCGTAGCGGCGGCTGAGGGCTGTCTTCAGGGCGTGGCCGTTGCCGTCCGGGTAGCGCGCAATGTCGCCCAGCGCAGCCTCGATCGCGGCGCGGGTGCGCGGGCCGATGCCGCGCGGGTTCTCGTTGGAGGCGAGCTTGACGATGCTCTCCTCCTTCAGACCGAGTTCTCGCGCCAGCTCCGATATCGGCTTGCCGGGCTGGTAAGGCGCGATCGAGCGCACGTACGAAGGGGAGAGTTCGCAGGGATCCATCTGCATGGTGGAGTCTCAGTTCGAAGCGATGGGGTAGGAACCCAGAATCTTGAAGAACGGCGCGCGCTGCTTCAGCTCGCCGATCGCCGCGGCCACCCTGGCGTCGGCCTGGTGGCCTTCGACATCGATGAAGAACACGTACTCCCAGCGCGCCGAGCGCGCCTTGGCGGGGCGCGATTCGATGCGCGACATGCTCACGCCGTTGGCCGCGATCGGCGACAGCAGCGCGTGCACCGCGCCGGGCTTGTTCTCCGCGGACATGACGAGCGAAGTGCGGTCCTTGCCGGTCGGCGCCGGATCGATCCGGCCCAGCACCAGGAAACGGGTGGTGTTGTTCGGATCGTCCTCGATGCCGCGCCCGAACACTTTCAGGCGGTAGAGCGCCGCGGCGGCCTCTGCCGCGATCGCGGCGGCGCCTTTCTCCTTCGCCGCGCGGCGCGCCGCTTCTGCGTTCGAGCCGACCGGAATGCGCTCGGCATTTGGCAGATTCTGTCCGAGCCAGCCATTGCATTGCGCCAGGGACTGGGAATGGGAGTAAATTTTTTTTATCTCCCTGATGTCTTTCATTCTGGAAAGCAAATTCTGCCTAACCCTCAACTCAATTTCACCGCAGATTCTCAACGGCGTGGTGAGCAGCAGGTCGAGCGTGCGGCCGACCACGCCGTCGGTGGAATTCTCCGCGGGCACCACGGCGAACTGGACCGCGCCGGACTCGGCGCTGCGCAATACCTCGTCGATCGAGGGCGCGGGCAGCGCCTCGACTGCCTGGCCGAAGTGCTTGCGCACGGCCTGCTCGCTGAAGGTGCCCTGCGGCCCGAGATAGGCGACGCGGATGTCCTGTTCAAGTGCGCGGCAGGCTGAGATGATTTCACGGAATACCGCAGTGACAGCCGCCGCCGGCAACGCCCCGCCTTTCGCTCCGGCAACCCGTCGCAGAATCTCGCTCTCGCGCTCCGGGCGGTAGGCGGGCGCCGCGCCCTTCAGTTCGCCGACCTTGCGCACCAGCGCCGCGCGGCGGTTCAGGAGCGCGAGAAACGCCGTGTCAACCGCGTCGATTTCGACGCGCAGCTTTTTTATTTTCTTTTCACTCATTGTTCCACGGGCAGGTAGCGGACCGAGAGGACGCCCTTGATCGCGCACAATTCCCTGATCGCGGCCTCGGGCACCGGGCTGTCGACGTCCACCAGCGTGTACGCCATCTCGCCCTTCGACTTGTTCAGCATGTTGTGAATGTTGATCTTGCGGCTGCCCATCGCGGTGGAGATGCTGGCCAGCATGTTGGGCACGTTGGCATTGGCGATCGCGAGGCGGTAGGGCGACTCGCGCGGCATCTGCGCGTTGGGAAAATTCACCGCGTTTTCCATGCTGCCGTCGGCAAGATACGAGGTGACTTGGTCGCAAACCATGATGGCGCAATTGTCTTCCGCTTCGCTGGTGGAGGCGCCCAGGTGCGGCAGCGCCACCACGCCGGGCCGGCCGATCAGTTCCGCGGACGGGAAATCCGTCACGTAGCAGCGCAGGCGTTTGGCGGCGAGCGCCTTGAGCGCCGCCGCATCGTCCACCACGCCGTCGCGCGAGAAATTGAGCAGCACCCCGCCCGGCTTCATCTGGCCGATGTTCTTCGCATTCACCAGCTTGCGCGTCTTGTCCACCAGCGGCACGTGCAGGGTGACGAAATCGGCCGCCTTCAGCAACTCGTCAACCGAATTCGCCTTGCGCACCTGCGAGGGCAGGCTCCAGGCCGCGTCCACCGTGATCTCCGGGTCGTAGCCCAGTACATCCATGCCGAGCCGGATCGCGGCATCGGCGACCAGGCTGCCGATCTTGCCCAGGCCGATCACGCCCAGCGTATGGCCAGGAAGCTCGACTCCCGCATAGGCTTTCTTTCCCGCTTCTACTTTTTTTTCCAGATCATTTTTGTCCAAATTCCTGACAAACTCCAAAGCAGGCGCAAGATTCCTCGCCGCGATCAGCATTCCCGCGACCACCAGTTCCTTCACCGCATTGGCATTCGCGCCCGGCGCGTTGAACACCGGCACGCCCAGCTTCGAGAGCGCCGCCACCGGGATGTTGTTGACGCCGGCCCCCGCGCGCCCCACGGCCTTGAGGCTGGCGTCAAAGGTCATGCCGTGCATGTCCGCCGAGCGCACCAGAATGACGTCGGGCGCCGCGGATTCCTTCACGATCTCGAAACGCTCCGCGGGCAGGCGCTTCAGGCCTACCTGCGCGATGGGGTTGAGCACCAATACCGCGAGTTTTTTGCCTGCCTTAGCCATGCTTCGCCTCGAACTCCCTCATGTAGGACACCAGCGTCTGAACGCCCTCGATGGGCATCGCGTTGTAGATCGATGCGCGCATGCCGCCCACGGAACGGTGGCCTTTCAGTTGAACCATGCCCCGCGCTTCTGCTCCCTTCAGAAATTCTTCATCAAAAGAAGAACTCTTGAGAGTGAATGGCACGTTCATGCGCGACCGATCCTTCGGGTTGACCGAATTTTTATAGAAACTGCTTTTATCAAGATAATCGTACAGAAGCCGCGCCTTGGCGATGTTCTGCTTCTCGATGGCGGCTAGGCCGCCCTGCGTCTTCAGCCACTTGAACACGAGCCCGGAGATGTACATCGCGTAGGTGGCAGGCGTATTGAGCATCGAATCGGCCGCCGCCTGCTGCTTGTAGTCCATCACCGACGGGGTGCCCTTCTGCGCTTTGCCGGTGAGGTCCTCGCGCACGATGACGATGGTGAGCCCCGCCGGGCCGATGTTCTTCTGCGCGCCGGCGTAGATCAGGCCGAACTTGGACACATCCAGCGGCCGCGACAGGATGTGCGAAGACGCGTCCGTGACCAGCGGCAGATGGCCGGAATCCGGAATTCCGTGGTATTCGACGCCGCCAATGGTTTCATTCGAGCAGTAATGGACGTAGGCGGAATCCGGCCTCAAGTTCCATTTCATGGGCGCGTACGTAAACGCCCTGTCCTCCGAGGTGGCCGCGACATGCACGTCGCAATAGGCCTGCGCCTCCTTGACGGCCTTTTTCGACCATTCGCCGGTGACGACGTAGTCCGCCTTGCCCTTGCCTGCCAGCAGGTTCATCGGGACCTGCGCGAATTGCAGTGTCGCGCCGCCCTGCAGGAAGAGCACCTTGTAGTGCGCGGGAACCGCCAGCAGGTCCCGCAGGTCTTTCTCCGCCTCGGCGGCGATGGCCATGAATTCCTTGCCGCGATGGCTCATCTCCATCACGCACATGCCGGTGCCGCGCCAGTCGAGCATCTCGTCGCCGGCGCGGGCAAGAACTTCCTCGGGCAGGACGGCCGGTCCGGCGCTGAAGTTGATGGTCCTGGACATCAGTGGATCGTCGGTCCTTGCGCGCCCGGATCCGCAGGGGGAAGCGGCGGCTCGAGGTCTTCGCCCGAACCGTTGCCGCCGTTGCCTACCTCGTCGCGGTCCTCGATGCGCGCGATGCCGGCGAGCTTCTCGCCCTCCGAGAGCGCGATCAGCGTCACCCCCTGCGTCGAGCGGCCCATCTCCCGGATCTGCGCCACCGCGGTGCGGATCAGCACCCCGCCGGTGGAAATCAGCATCACTTCGTCGTGGTCGTCGACAAGGACGGCGCCCACAAGGGCGCCGTTTCGGTCCGAGGCTTGGATCGCGATCATGCCCTGGCCGCCGCGGCCGTGGCGGGTGTATTCGGAAATCGGCGTGCGCTTGCCGTAGCCGTTCTCGGTGGCGGTGAGCACGGTCTGCTTTTCATCTTTCGCCACCAGCATGCAGACCACTTTCCAGCCGCCGCCTTCGGGCAGGCGCATGCCGCGCACGCCGGTTGCCTGGCGGCCCATCGGACGCACGTCTTCCTCGACAAAGCGTACCGCCTTGCCCTCCGAGGAGAACAGCATCACGTTGTAGCTGCCGTCGGTCACCGCCACGCCGATGAGGTAATCGCCCTCATCCAGGCCGACGGCGATGATCCCCGAGGGCCGCGGGCGCGAGAAATCGGCGAGCGGCGTTTTCTTCACCGTGCCCTGCGCGGTCGCCATGAAGACGAAGTGGTTCTCGTCGAACTCCTTCACCGGCACCACCGCGGTGATCTTCTCGCCCTCTTCGAGCGGGAACATGTTGACCATCGGCTTGCCGCGCGCGGTGCTGCCGCCCTGCGGCACTTCGAACACCTTGAGCCAGTACAGGCGGCCGCGGTTGGAGAAACACAGCAGGTAGTCGTGCGAGTGTGCGACGAACATGCGCTCGATGAAATCGTCGTCCTTGGTGGTGGCCGCGGTGCGGCCGCGGCCGCCGCGCCTTTGCGCCCGGTAATCGGCAAGCGGCTGCGACTTGACATAGCCGCCGTGCGAAAAGGTGACCACCATGTCCTGTGGCGCGATCAGGTCCTCGAGCGAGATGTCCTCGGCGACCGTGACGATCTCGCTGCGGCGGCGGTCGCCGAACTCTTCCTTGATGTGCTTCAACTCCTCGCCGATGATCGCCGCGATGCGCGCCGGCTTGTCGAGCTTGTCGAGCAGGTCGGCGATGGCGGTCATCACGTCGCGGTATTCGTCGCGGATCTTGTCCTGTTCCAGCCCGGTAAGCCGCTGCAGGCGCAGCTCGAGGATCGCCTGCGCCTGTTCGTCGGAGAGCCGGTAGCCCTCGGGCTTGAGGCCAAATTCGGCGCCGAGCCCTTCGGGCCGGTAATGCGAGTGTCCTCCACCGGGTTTTCCTTCTATGCGACCCAGCATGTCTTTCACCAGGTCCGAATTCCAATTCCTGGCGAGCAGCTCGCGCTTCGCGTCCGCGGGCGAGGGGGCCTTCTTGATCAGCGCGATCACTTCGTCCACGTTCGAGAGCGCGACCGCGAGGCCCTCCAGCACGTGGCCGCGCTCGCGCGCCTTCTTCAGCTCGAATACGGTGCGGCGGGTCACCACCTCGCGCCGGTGGGAGATGAACGCCTCGAGCAACTCCTTGAGATTGAGCACGCGCGGCTGGTTCTCCACCAGCGCGACCATGTTCATGCCGAAGGTGTCCTGCAGCTGGGTCTGCTTGTAGAGGTTGTTCAGCACCACCTCGGGAAGCTCGCCGCGTTTCAGTTCGATGACCACGCGGATGCCCTGCTTGTCGGATTCGTCGCGGATATCGGAGATGCCTTCCAGCCTTTTTTCGGTGACCTGCTCGGCGATGCGCTCGAGCAGCGCCTTCTTGTTCACCTGATAGGGCAGCTCGTCGACGATGATCGCCTGCCGGTCGCTCTTGCCCGGAATGTCCTCGAAATGGGTGCGCGCGCGCATCACCACCCGGCCGCGGCCGGTGCGGTAGCCCTCGTGCACGCCGGTAATGCCGTAGATGATCCCCGCGGTCGGAAAATCCGGCGCCGGCACCAGCTTGATCAACTCTTCGATCGCGCAATCCGGTTGCACCAGCACATGCAGGCAGGCATCCACCACCTCGGACAGGTTGTGCGGCGGGATGTTGGTCGCCATGCCCACGGCGATCCCCGAGGAGCCGTTCAGCAGGAGATTGGGTATCCGGCTCGGCAGGACGGTGGGCTCGCGCTCCTTGCCGTCGTAATTGTCGACGAAATCGACCGTTTCCTTGTCGATGTCGGCGAGCAGTTCGGCCGACAGCCGCTCGAGGCGGCACTCGGTGTAGCGGTAGGCCGCCGCGTTGTCGCCGTCTACCGAGCCGAAGTTGCCTTGCCCGTCGACCAGCATGTAGCGCATGGAGAAATCCTGCGCCATGCGCACCAGCGCCTCGTAGGTCGCGGTGTCGCCGTGCGGATGGTATTTGCCGAGCACCTCGCCGACCACGCGCGCGCACTTCACGTAGGAACGGTTCCAGACGTTGTTCGACTCGTGCATCGCGAACAGCACCCTGCGGTGCACCGGCTTCAAGCCGTCTCGCACATCGGGCAGCGCGCGCCCCACGATCACGCTCATCGCGTAGTCGAGATACGACCGTCGCATCTCCTCTTCGAGACTGACCGGGATCGTTTCCTTGGCGAAGGGTTCCATTGCGCGGCTCTTGTTTTTGGGGCTGGGGGCGGCCGTTCTACGGCGGAATTTCGATGCGGAAAATGAGCCCGAATTTTATCATGCGGCGCACCGCGATTCTTCGTTTTTTATGATTAAATTGAACGCACTCCGTGCATCAAAACTCCCTTCTCAGCGCGCGCTGGGTCGTCCCGGTCGAGCCTGCCGGCGCGGTTCTGGAGGACCATTGCGTGGCGCTGCGCGACGGCGTGATCGAGGCCGTGCTGCCGCGCGCCGCCGCCGAGGCCCGTTTTTCCTCCTATGAGAAAGTCGATCTGGGCGAACACGCCCTCATTCCCGGCCTGGTCAACGCGCACACGCACGCGGCGATGTCGCTGATGCGCGGGCTGGCCGACGACCTGCCGCTGATGCGCTGGCTGGAACACCACATCTGGCCGGCGGAAATGAAGCACGTCTCGCCGCAGTTCGTGAAAGACGGCAGCCTGCTCGCCTGCGCCGAGATGCTGCGCGGCGGCGTCACCTGCTTCAACGACATGTATTTCTTCCCCGAAGCGACGCTGGAAGCGGCGCTCGAGGCCGGCATGCGGGTATCGCTCGGCATGATCGTGCTCGACTTCCCTTCGGCCTATGGCTCCGATCCGGACGACTACCTCGCCAAGGGCCTCGCGTTGCGCGACCGCTGGCGCGAGCATCCGCTGGTGTCGTTCTGCCTCGCGCCGCACGCCCCCTACACGGTGTCGGACGCGACCTTCGGCAAAATCGCCAAGCTGGCCGGCGAAGTGGACGTGCCGGTGCATATCCACTTGCACGAGACCGCGGACGAAATCGCGCGCTCGCTCGCCGAGCATGGCGTGCGCCCAATCGAACGCCTGCGGCGCCTTGGCCTGCTCGGCCCCGGCCTGATCGCCGTGCACGCCGTGCACGTGAACGAAGGGGAGATCGCGCTGCTGGCGAAACACGGCGCCTCGGTGGCGCATTGCCCTTCTTCCAACCTCAAGCTCGCCAGCGGCTTCGCGCCGGTGGCGCAAATGTCGGCGGCGGGCATCAACCTGGCCATCGGTACCGACGGCGCGGCCAGCAACAACCGCCTCGACATGTTCGAGGAAATGCGGCTCGCCGCGCTACTTGCCAAGGCAGTGGCCGGCAACGCCGAGGCGCTGCCGGCGCACGCAGCCCTGCGCGCCGCGACCCTGGGAGGCGCCGCGGCCCTGGGACTGGAAACGCGAATTGGTTCGATCTCCCCGGGTAAAGCCGCCGATCTGGCCGCGGTGCGGTTCTCCGGCCCCGAGCTCATCCCCTGCTACGACCCGGCCTCCCACCTCGTCTATGCCGCCGGACGCCAGCAGGTGACCGATGTCTGGGTGGCTGGACGCAGGCTGGTAGAGGCGGGGGAAATCACGAATTCGGCGTTTTTTGGCTTGGACACCCGCGCCAAGTTATGGCAAAATACCCTTAGGGATGGCGCAGAGTCTTGAATTCAAAAACATTCCGGGGAAACCCGGGAAATCCAGCGAGAGGGAAAGCATGAGCAAAAAAACTTGGATGCCGCTGCTGATCGCCGCAGGCCTCGCTATGACCGCGATACCGTTCGCCGCGTCGGCGCAAACGGATGCCTACTGGAGGCAGGGCGTCGGTGGCCCGATCTGGAAGAACCCGTTCGGCCAGTGCTGGCGCGCCGGTTACTGGACGCCCGCAGCTGCGGTCGCCGAGTGCGATCCCGACCTGATGCCGAAGCCAGCGGCTGCGCCTACCCCGCCCCCGCCTCCGCCCCCGCCGCCAGCGCCAGCCGCAAAACCTGCTGCCAAGCCCGCGCCTGTCGCCGAAAAGGTGACGCTTGCGGCCGACGTGCTGTTCGACTTCGACAAGGCGATCCTGAAGAACGAGGGCAAGAACAAGCTCGATGACCTCGCCACCAAGGTGAAAGCCGTCAACCTCGAAGTCGTGATCGCGATCGGCCACACCGATTCGATCGGCAGCGATGCCTACAACCAGAAGCTGTCGGTGCGCCGCGCCGAGTCGGTCAAGGCTTACCTGGTATCGAAGGGCGTGGAGCCGAACCGGATCTACACCGAAGGCAAGGGCGAGAAACAGCCCGTGGCGAGCAACAAGACGAAGGATGGCCGCCAGAAGAACCGCCGCGTGGAGATCGAAGTCATCGGCACCCGCAAGTAAACGGACCGCGAGGTTCTCGAAAAGCCCCGCTCCGGCGGGGCTTTTTGTTTATGGCGAACGCGCAACAGAACGCAGATCCGGCCGAGCTCGCGAAATTCGGCGAGCTGGCCCACCGCTGGTGGGACCCGCAGGGCGAGTTCCGGCCGCTGCACGATCTCAACCCGCTGCGCCTCGCCTGGATCGACGGCCTGGCGAAACTGGCCGGCCAGCGGGTTCTCGACGTCGGCTGCGGCGGCGGCATCCTCTCCGAGGCGATGGCGCGCTTGGGCGCCGGCGTGACCGGGATAGACCTGTCGGAGAAAGCGCTCAGGGTGGCGCAACTGCACTTGCTGGAAAGCGGCCTGGCGGTCGATTACCGACTCTCCTCGGCGGAAGATCTTTCAAACCTGAACGAGGAAAAATTCGATACGGTGACCTGCATGGAACTCCTCGAACACGTCCCGGATCCGGCCAGCGCCGTCGCGGCCTGCGCGAGGCTCGTCAAACCGGGCGGCCACGCGTTCTTCTCCACCATCAACCGCAATCCGAAGTCCTACCTGTTCGCGGTGCTCGGCGCCGAGTACCTGCTGAAACTGCTGCCAAAGGGGACGCACGACTACGCGCGCTTCATCAAACCCTCGGAGTTGTCGCGCTGGTGCCGCGACGCGGGGCTGCGGCCCCTGGAACTCAAAGGCATGACCTTTAACCCGGTCACCAACGTCTATCGCCTGGGCGAGGACTGCGGTGTGAATTATTCGCTTTGCTGCGTGAAAGATGCGTAGCCAGGCCGTGCTGTTTGATTTCGACGGCACGCTCGCGGATACTGCGGCGGACCTGTCGCGCGCGCTCAACCGGCTGCGCGCCGCGCGTGGCCTGCCCGAACTGCTGCTCGAGAAGCTGAGGCCGCACGCCTCCGCGGGTGCGCGCGGCCTGCTCGAAGCCGGGCTGGGCATCCTCCCCGATCACGCCGAGTACAAGCCGCTGCGCGAAGCGTTCCTCGAGCATTACGAGAACGACATCTGCGTCGACACGCGCCTTTTCCCCGGCATGCTCGAATTGCTCTCGGGGCTCGATGCGCGAAAGCTGCTTTGGGGCATCGTCACCAACAAGTCCACCCGCCTGACGCGCCTGCTGGTGAGGGAACTCGGCCTGGAACTGCGCGCCGCCTGCGTCGTGTGCGGCGACACCACGCCGCATCTCAAGCCCAATCCGGCGTCCCTGCTCCACGCGGCAAAGGAACTGTCGCTCGCGCCCGGCGAATGCATCTACCTCGGCGACGACCTGCGCGACATCCAGGCCGCCCGCGCGGCGGGCATGCGGCCGGTGGCGGTCGAATGGGGCTACGGCAGCGGGCTGCGGTCCTGGAACGCCGACGCGGTCATCGCGAGACCGCAGGACTTGATGGAATGGCTCTGAATCCCCATATGGGATAATGTGTACTGCTTGTTCGAAACGGGGGCGACCTGGTTTCGACGCGGGTATTGAAGCAGCACAGGGCATGCCGAGGACCAGAGCCC
>Ga0315281_10004959_pt1 | contig 19163 bp, 13 predicted proteins | sample YL17G07_0_MG_FD_204540 | JGI IMG/M metagenome (GOLD analysis project Ga0315281, IMG submission 204540) | Sediment microbial communities from Yellowstone Lake, YNP, Wyoming, USA - YL17G07_0 | ecosystem: Environmental > Aquatic > Freshwater > Lake > Sediment | place: USA: Wyoming | collected... | reverse complement strand
TCGATCAGATCGACCACGAGCCAGACGACCGCCGCCATGGTCAGCGTCGTCAGCAGCAGGTCGAGCGGCGCGGGCCCGGCGGTGTGCGCCAGCGGCGCGAACGCCGCATACAGCACGCCGCGTGCGATGACGACACCGGCGATCAACACCGCGGTCATCACGAGCATGCCGCTCAGGTCGCGCATGTGGCCCCGCCGGTCCATCAGCGGTCCGGCGCACAGCACCAACGTCACGGCGAGGACGCCGAACACGGCGGCCCACGTCAGCGCGCGCAACCGGGCGCGTGCGGCCGCGAGATCGCCTGGCGACACGTCCGCCTCGAGCACGAAGCCGCCGTCCCGCGCGGGCACGACGAACCTGAAGGGTTGCGGCGGAGACGTGACGCCCCCGGCGCGCACGCGGAGCGTGACCGGCACAAGCGACGTTGGCATCGCGAACGTCTCGGTGAGTCCTGGCGCGTCGCGCACTGTTCCCAGCGCCTGCTCGACGACGACCGTCGCCACGCGCGCGCCGTTGCGCGACACGGCCTCGATGCGGACCAGGCCCGGTCCGAGCGGACCCGGCGCGACCATCAGCGTCGCCGGTCCGAGCGCGACATCTTTCCGAAGATCGGAGACGCGGCCCGCCCACGCGAGCGGCGTTCCCGCCGAGTCGTAGATGGTGACGCCCGTGCGTCCGGCCTCGTCCTTCGGCACGGCGTCGGCGACGATGTCGAAGAGCCGCGAAAGAGTCGCCTGGTCGCGTGGCGCGGCGCGCGGGCTATCGACCTCGGCAGCGACGTGCGCGGCGATCGTCCCGAGCGTAGCGGCGCTGGCATCGAAGCGCTGCCGCAGTTCGGCCTCGACGCGGGTCAACGCCGACTGGTCAGAGGGCCCGAAGCGGGCCCACTCGACGAGGTAGCCGGTCAGACCGACGACCGCCGCGGCCGCGATGCCGACGCGCACGATGCGCATGATGCGGAGGGTCAGGGACACGATCGGTCACAGGATACACGGGTGTTATAGTGAAATCGATTTGGACGTGAAGCATCTCCTCAAGCGGGGCGCGCTGCTGGCCGCGGCCAACTGGCAGACTGTGGCGGTTCAGTTCGTCGCCGAGACGACCGTTCAGGCGCTGCTCGCGGTCCCGATCGTGGGCGCCGCCGTGCTGGTCGCGGTGCTGCTGGGCGGGGATCTGACGATTCTGCTGCAAGGCAGCCTGCGCGATAGTTTTACGACGATCGCCAGCACGCTCCTGTCCGAACCGGTGGCGCTCGTCGCGTTCGTGACGGCGTTCGGTGTCGTCCTGCTCGGCGGTTCCGCGCTGATGTTCGTCGTCAAGGGCGGAACGGTTGCCGTCCTCGTCGCGGCCAATGCGGAGGCCGGTCCGATCGAACAGCACCCGCTGACCATCGACATGCTGCGGCACGCGTCGCGATTCACCCTGCAACGATTCACGGAGGGCTGCGCGCGCTTTGCTCGACCGTACTTGACGCTGGGCCTGGCATTGATGGTCGTGTATGCGGCGTCGGCCGGCGGGTATCTCGCCTTCCTCGTGTACGGCTATCGCGCGGCCGAGGGGCGCGCGCTGGTCATCGGGTGGACGTTCGTGGCGGCGCTCTCGGCGGCGGGGCTGGTCGCGTGGATGACCGTCGTGAACATGCTGTATCTGCTGCTGCAGATTGCGATCGCGGTCGAGGGGGTCGGCGTCAGCGGCGGATGCCGCGCCGTCGCGCGGTTCATTCGCTCGGAGTTCCGCGAGCTCGCCGGTGTGTTTCTCGTCCTCGTGGCGCTGGTGATCGCCGGCACGGCGGCGTCGGCATTGGCGTGGTCCGGTGTCGGGCTGATCGCGTTCGTGCCGCTGGTGGGCCTTGCGGTGTTTCCGCTCCAGATCGCTGCGCTGATGGTGCGCGGCCTGGCGTTCGAATACCTCGGGCTGACAGCACTCGGCGCGTATCTCACGCTCTATCAGGGCTACGCGTCGCGCCTGCGCGAGGCGGCGGTCGTCAACCGCGCGCAGGCCGATCAGTGCGGCGGCAGTGTGGTCGGTGTCAGGGGCGCGATTTGAACGAGATTCGGCAGCGCCGCGACCCCGGCGATCAGGGCCGGCTCGAGGCCGTGCATCACCAGCGTCGCTGACGCACCCTTCGCGATCTCGAAGAACACGAGCAGCACCGCGGGAACCGCCTTCGCCGGATGATCGAACACATACGGCGTGCCGGCGACTTGAGTCTCGGTTCCGGTGGCGAGCGTGCCATAGGCGAACGGCGCGATCACAAGCGTATCCTCGGCCGACTCGCCCGGGTCGGCCGCATTGGGCGACGTGGCCTCGGTGCCGGCGGTCGCTGATGTCTCCGGCTTCGCTGCTGCTCCTGTCGCCGTGGAGGTCTGTAGAGCCGTTGCGTCCGCGCCCACCGCCGCGACAACTGCCGTGGGGACGTCGGCGGGCTTGGCCGTGTCGATCGGCTTGTCGCCGGCTGGCTCCGTCTCCGGCTCGGGTTCCTCCTCGGCCTCGACGGCTGGTGGCGGCACCGCCACACCGGTCACGGTGCCGGTCGCGACGCCGTCTTTCACATTGAACGCGAGCAGCGTCGCCGACTGGCCGGCCACGACGATCGTGGATCCGGCCCGGACCGGCCCCCATGCCGGCCGCATCGGCAGGGGCCGCATCCACTGCTGACCGCCGCTGACGAGGTTGAGTGCGCGCAGCACGTTGTCGAGCGCGACGAAATACACGTAGCGTTCGTCCGCGACCGGCGTACCGATGACGTCGCCGCCCGTCCGCCATCGCCAGTCGACGCGCCCGTCCTCGGCCATCACGCAGTAGAAGAAGTTGTCCTCCGATCCAACAAAGACCCGATTGGCCAGCGCCAGGATCTCGTTCGGGGCTCCTCCGAAGCGCCGCTCCCACACCGGCTCTCCAGTCGCGACGCGCAGTGCGACGATGCGATTGTCGGAGGTCGGGATGTAGACACGATCGGCCGCGAGTGCCGGCCGCGCGTGCGCTGGCGACTTGAGGTCGCGACGCCAGATGACCTGTCCGTCCGAGGCGCGGAGCGCGCCAATTTCGCCGCCCTTGCTGGCGACGATCAGCCAGCCGTTGTCCCAGACCGGAGGCACGGCGAGCGTATCCGGGAAGGGGATCTGCCACGCGACCGACCCGTCGGCGATCCGCAGCGCCCTCAGCATCTCCGGTTCCCGAATGAACAGCAGGCCGTCGCCCACGGCCGGCTGCAACAGCGGCCGCGCGTCGACGCTCCACTTCTGCGTCCCGGCCACCAAGTCGTACGCCATGAGGTGATCGCCGTCGATCGCAAAAAACGCGCGCGTGCCGTCGTAGGCCGGCGGGACGATCAACGCGTTGTTGAGCGACAGGCCCCACTGGGTCTCGGCAGGCACCAGCGACAACGGCGTTCGATCGACCTTGCTGACCGACGACTTGGGCGAAGGGTGCCGCGTGGGAGTCGGTGACTGCGCCGCGACGGACGCGCAACACGCGACCGTCAGGGCAACCGCACTACAACATCTTGTGGTTCGCCGATGGGCCACACCGCTATAATACGTTGATCCTGCTGGTTCCTCCCGTGACCCATCAAACCATCATCGTTCTGGATTTCGGGTCGCAGTTCACCCAGTTGATTGCTCGACGCCTCCGCGAGCTCTCGGTGTACTCGGAGGTCTGGCCGCCGGATACCCCGATGGAGACCATCCACGCGCGGAATCCTGTCGGCATCATTCTCTCCGGTGGACCCAAGAGCGTATCGGATGCGACCGCACCCAGGTGCGACGCGGCCGTGTATGCCCTGGGTCGACCGGTCCTCGGCATCTGCTACGGAATGCAGTTGATGGCGGACCAGCTCGGCGGCCGCGTCGCGCCCGCTTCGTCGCGCGAGTTCGGGCACGCGGTGGTCACCGTCGATCGGCTTGGCCACCGAAGCGCCGACCGGACAGGGCCTGCCCGCCGAAGCGCCAACCGGACAGGGCCTGCCCGCCGAAGCGCCGAAGGCGCGAAGGCGGGCGATCCGGCCGCGCTGTTCACCGACGTCCCCGACGAGCTTCGCGTGTGGGCCAGCCACGGCGACTTCGTGGCCGCCGCGCCCCCAGGTTTTTCTGTCGTCGCGACGAGCGCGAACGCGCCGATCTCCGCGATGTCGGATACCGGGCGCGCGCTGTACGCGATTCTGTTTCACCCGGAGGTCGTGCACACCGAGCACGGCCTCGAGATCCTGCGGAACTTCGCGTTCGGCATCTGCGGCTGCACCGGCGACTGGACGATGGCGTCGTTTGTCGAAGAAGCGACCGCGCGAGTGCGCGAGAAGGCGGGCCACGGCCGCGTGGTCTGCGGGCTGAGCGGCGGCGTCGATTCCACCGTCGCGGCGGTCATCATCCACCGCGCCGTCGGCGATCAATTGACCTGCATCTTCGTGGACAACGGCGTCCTGCGCCAGGAGGAAGCGGCCCAGATTCGCAAACGCTACGAGCGCCTGAGGCTGCCGCTGGTGTTCGTCGACGCGTCAGCCCTGTTCCTGGACCGCCTGGCGGGTGTGATCGACCCCGAGACGAAGCGGAAAATCATCGGCGCGACGTTCATCGACGTCTTCGAAGCCGAGGCGGCCAAGCTCGGGCAGGTCGACTTCCTCGCGCAGGGCACGCTGTACCCCGACGTCATCGAGTCGATTTCCATCGTCGGCCAGTCGTCGATGATCAAGAGCCATCACAACGTCGGCGGGCTGCCAGAGCGGATGCGCATGAAGCTGATCGAGCCGCTGCGCGAGCTCTTCAAAGACGAAGTGCGTATCGTCGGCCGGAAACTCGGGCTGGACGAGGAGTTCGTCGTGAGGCAACCGTTCCCTGGACCGGGGCTCGCCGTCCGGATCCTCGGGGAGGTCACGCCGGTGCGGATCGCGTTGCTGCGGCGCGCCGACGCGATCGTCGCCGAGGAAGTGAAGCGCGCGGGCTGGTACACGAAGCTGTGGCAAAGCTTCGCGGTCCTGCTGCCGGTGCAGAGTGTCGGCGTGATGGGCGACGAACGGACCTACGAGTACACGGTCGCGATCCGCGCGGTCGAGAGCCGCGACGGCATGACGGCCGACTGGGCGCGGTTGCCGCACGAGCTCCTGGCGACGATCTCCTCTCGGATCGTCAACGAAGTCAAAGGCATCAACCGGGTCGTGTACGACATCAGCTCCAAACCGCCGTCGACCATAGAATGGGAATGATAACAGTGCAGGACGGCAGGGTGGCAGGATGGCAGGATGGATTGCAGGAAGTGGGAAGAGGCTGCTGCGGCCCTTCCAACCGTCTCTTCTGCAATCCTGCAATCCTGCAATCCTGCAATGCGGTGTTCTCCCGTGGCTGAGTTCGTCCATCTTCATCTGCACACCGAGTTCTCGCTGCTCGACGGCGCGTGCCGGATCGACGAACTGCTCGACCAGGCCGTCAAGCTGAAGATGCCGGCGATCGCGGTCACCGAACACGGGAACATGTTCTCGTCGGTGATCTTTCACGACCACGCACGGGCGCGCGGGTTGAACCCGATTCTCGGGTGCGAAGTGTACGTGGCGCCTGGCGATCGCCAGGACAAGAGCGGCGTTCCCGGGGCGACGCAGAATCACCTCGTGCTGCTCGCCGAGAACCTCGAGGGCTACCACAACCTGATCAAGCTCGTGTCGGCGGGCTACACGGAGGGGTTCTACTACAAGCCGCGCATCGACAAGGCGCTGCTCGCGCAGCACGCGAAGGGGCTCATCGGTTTGAGCAGCTGCCTGAAGGGCGAGGTGGCCGAAGGCCTTTCGCACCAGCAGGACCGGAAAGCCATCGACGCGGCGGCCGCCTATCGCGACATCCTGGGCCCGAACAACTTCTTCCTCGAGATGCAGTGGCACGGCATCGACGAGCAGCGGCTGGTGAACGGCGGGTTGCCGGCGATCGCGAAGGACCTCGGCCTGCCGATGATCTGCACCAACGACGTGCACTACCTGCAGGCGGCCGACGCGCACCCGCACGACATCCTGCTGTGCATCGGCACCGGCAAGGCCTTCAGCGATCCCAAGCGCCTGCGCTACGACGCGAAAGAGTTCTTCCTGAAGACCGCCGAAGAGATGGCGGAGGTGTTCAAGGACCACCCGGATGCGCTCGCGAACACGATGCGCATCGCCGAGCGCTGCAACGTGAAGATCGCCGAAGGCGAGAACTTCCTCCCCGACTTCGACGTGCCGATCGGATTCACGGTCGACAGCTACTTCGACCACATCGCGCGCGAGGGGTTCGCGCACCGCCTGCCGCGGCTGCAGCAGTTGGCCCTCACCGGTGCCTTGCGTCACACGATCGACGAGTACGAGCGGCGCCTCTCGTACGAGCTCGACATGATCAAGAAGATGAAGTACCCGGGGTACTTCCTGATTGTGTGGGATTTCATTCGCTACGCGCGCGAGCAGGGGATCCCCGTCGGCCCAGGGCGCGGATCGGCCGCCGGCAGCCTCGTCGCGTACTGCATGCGGATCACCGACGTCGATCCGATCGACTTCGACCTCCTCTTCGAGCGTTTCCTGAACCCCGAGCGTGTATCGCTGCCCGATATCGACATCGACTTCTGCGAGCGGCGGCGCGGCGAGGTGATCGAGTACGTCACGCGGAAGTACGGCCGCGAGAACGTCGCCCAGATCATCACCTTCGGCACGATGAAGGCCAGGGCCGTCGTGCGTGACGTGGGGCGCGTCCTTGAGATGTCGTTCGCCGATGTGGACAAGGTCGCCAAGCAGATCCCGCCGGCGCTCGACATGACGCTCGACAAGGCGCTCGAGGAAAACGAGACGCTCCGGCAGATGGAGCAGAGCGACCCGAAGGTCAAGGAACTGCTCGGCGTGGCCAGGCGCCTGGAGGGCATGACCCGCCACGCCTCGGTCCACGCGGCCGGGGTCGTCATCGCGCCGAAAGCGATCACGGAGTACGCGCCGCTCTACAAGGGCGCCCGTGATGAAATCGTCACCCAGTGGTCCATGAAGGAGATCGAGCGCGTCGGCCTCTTGAAGATGGACTTTCTCGGCCTGAGCACGCTGACCTTGATCTTCGACGCCATCGGCGAGATCAAGCGGACGACCGGCGTCGCTCTCGACATCGACACCGTGCCGCTCGACGATGCGAAGACGTATCAGATTTTTCAGGACGGGCAGACCTTCGGCATCTTCCAGTTCGAGAGCAGCGGCATGCGCGACATCCTGCGCAAGTCCAAGCCGCAGCGCCTCGACGATCTCATCGCCCTCAACGCGCTGTATCGTCCTGGCCCGCTGCGCAGCGGCATGGTGGATGACTACATCGCGCGCAAGCAGGGGAAGATCCCGATCACGTACGAGTTGCCGGCGCTCGAACCGATTCTCGCCGACACCTACGGCGTCATCGCGTATCAGGAACAGGTGATGCGCATCTCGAACGTCGTGGCCGGCTTCACGCTCGGCGAGGCGGATCTGCTGCGCAAGGCCATGGGCAAGAAGGACGCCGAGGTCATGGCGAAGATGCGCGGGCAGTTCGTGGAGGGCGCGAAGAGGCTCGGCACGAACGAGAAGAAAGCCGCGCACCTGTTCGATCTGGTGGAGCACTTCGCCGGGTACGGCTTCAACAAGTCGCACTCGACGGCGTACGCGTTCCTGGCCTACCAGACGGCGTACCTGAAGGCGAACTATCCGTGGCACTTCGCGTCGGCGCTGCTGACGATCGAAGCGCAGAACACGGACAAGCTCGCGCTGTACCTCGGCGAGTGCCGCGACCGGCAGATCCCTGTGCTGCCACCGGACATCAACGAGAGCGAGATGCGCTTCACCGTGACGCCGAACGGTGTGCGGTTCGGGCTGACGGCGATCAAGAACGTCGGCGAGGGCGCGATCGATTCGCTCCTCGGCGTTCGCAAGACGCAGGGGAGAATCCGGTCGCTCGCATCGCTGTGCGAGGATCTCGATCTGCGGCTGGTCAACAAGCGCGTGTTCGAGAGCCTGACCAAGGCAGGCGCGTTCGACTCGCTGGCGCGCGGCACGGCGTACGAAAGCCTGCCGACGCTGGCGCTGCGGCCGCGCATCATGGCGGCCGTCGACGCGGCGTGCGAATACGGCACGCGACTGCAGCGCGATCGCAACGACGGCCAGGCACAGCTGTTCGGCGCCGTCGAAACGGCCGACGCCTCGGCTGGCGCGGCCGCGGGCATGACGCTGCCCGAGGCGACGCCGTGGACCGAGACCGAGCAGCTCGGTTTCGAGAAGGAAACGCTGGGCCTCTACTGGAGCGGCCACCCGGTCGACCGCTATGCGGACGCCCTCAAGCTGTTCGGCGCGAAGACCGTCGTCGATCTCGCCGAGGCGCGACCGGCGCCAGAGAGCGCCGACCCGTGGGGCCCGGGCGGCCGAAAGCCCATGGAAGCCGACACGACGGTCGGTGGGATCGTCGCCGCGTTACGTCAGCTGAAAACGCGCAAGGGCGACAAGATGGCCGTGTTCACGCTCGAGGACGCGGTCGGCGGCGTGGAAATCGTTGTGTTTCCGGAGACCTATGCTCGTGCAGCCGCCCTCATCGAAAGCGGCACGCTCGTGCTCGTGCGGGGTAAGCTGGAGCGAGACGACGAGACGGTGCGGATTCTGGCGACCGAGATCGCGCCGCTCGAGAGCGTCCGCGAGAAGGTGGCGCACGAGGTGGCGATTCACTTGAAGACGCCGGCGGATCGCGGGATGCTCGAGAGCCTCGGCGAGGTGTTCTCCCGTCATCGAGGCGACAGGAAAGTGGCGTTCGAAGTCGAGACAGGAGAGCCCGGCAACCGGTTGCGTGTCCGGGTCGAGGTGAGTTCGCAGATTCGCGTACGCCCGTCGCCGGCGCTGATTTTCGAGGTCGAGCAGATCGTGGGTGCCGGATCGGTTGAGCTTCGGTGATCGTCGCGACGACGTTTGTTGTGCTGTATGCCTGACACGCTGGAATTCGAAGAGCCGATCGCGATCGTCCTGAAAGAGATCGAGGCGCTGACGCAGCTGCCGCGGACCGACGCGCGCGACCGCGAGATTGCCTTGCTGCAGCGCCGCCTCGAGTCGGTGCGCCGCGACGTCTACTCGTCGCTGACGCCGTGGCAGCGCGTCCTCGTCGCGCGCCATCCGAGCCGCCCGACGCTCGAGGACTTCATCCAGCGGCTGTTCACCGGCTTCACCGAGATTCACGGCGATCGCCGCTTCGCCGACGACCACGCGCTGATGACCGGCTTCGCCGACTACCAGGGACAGCCGGTGCTGCTCGTCGGCCACGTGAAAGGCGGCGACACCAAGGAGAAAATCTTCCGGAACTTCGGCTATGCGCGGCCGGAGGGTTACCGCAAGGCGCTGCGCGCAATGCGCCTCGCGGAAAAATTCAGCCGGCCGGTCATCGTGTTCGTGGACACGCCGGCGGCGTACCCCGGCATCGAATCCGAGGAGCGCGGCGTGGCGGAGGCCATCGCCGTCAATCTGCGCGAGATGATGGTGCTCGACACGCCCATCATCGTCATCGTCAGCGGGGAAGGCGGCAGCGGCGGGGCGCTTGGCATCGCAGTGGGCGACCGTGTGCTGATGCAGGAACATGCGATCTACAGCGTGATTCCGCCCGAAGGGTGCGCCGCGATCCTCTGGCGCGACCCGGCGAAGAAAGTCGAGGCCGCGCAGGCCCTGAAGCTGACGGCGCCCGATCTGCTGAAAGCCGGCATCATCGACGAGATCGTGCCCGAGCCGATCGGCGGCGCGCACACCGACCCTGTCGCTGCCGCGGCAAGCGTCGACGAGGCGCTGGGGCGCAGCCTCGGGGAAGTCAGCGCGCTGTCGAGCGAAGCCCGACTCGAGGCGAGGTACGACAAGTTTCGGAATATGGGGCGGCTGGGTATTGATTTCATGGAGGCGGGTAGTTAGTTCTCATCTGATCCGGCATTCTCCGTCGATTTCACACTCTCCACCACGGAGGACACGGGGGACACGGGCGTCAATTCCTTCTCTTCCCTCGGACCATACCCGTTCACGATTCGTTTGATGCCGTGGCGAAGGTGAGGCACGTTGAAGTTGATCAGCAGGCCGACAGGTCGTGCGCTGAGTTTCAGGTAGGAAAGGAGGCGTGACGCCTTGGTAGACCACGGGAAGCCGGACTTGGTGCTCAAAGTGCAAACCGTCGATACTGAATTGATAGTGCAGACAGGCCTGGTACGTGCTCTCCAGAAGCCCTGCACCAAGAGCCGTGTGGACCTTCATTGCTGCCTCGACGACCCGGCCGGTAATGTCTTCGTGCAACATCGTGTCTTCACCTCCGTGTCCACCGTGTCCTCTGTGGTGGAGAGTGTGGACAAGCAAATGACGAGCCGCCTCTAAGTGCCAACCATCTCCCCACGCTGGGACACTCTTACCTGCGATAACGCAGCCGCCGAGACGCTGGCCGCGGCGCTGAACATCTCTCCGATTGTCGCAAGGCTCTTGTGCCAACGGGGGATGTCCGATCCGGAACTGGCTGATCGTTTTCTGCATCCCTCGCTCGATCACCTCCACGATCCGATGCGGCTCGCGGACATGGGCGTCGCTGTCGATCGCATCATGGGTGCGCTCGCGCGCAGGGAGAAGATCGCGATCCACGGCGACTACGACGTCGACGGCGTCACGTCGACGGTCATCCTCCGGCGCGCGCTGGAGCTGCTCGGCGGTGACGTGATCCATTTCATCCCCGAGCGGTTGCGCGACGGCTACGGGCTGCAACCGGTCGCGATCGAGCGGCTGCACGCGGACGGCGTCGCGCTGGTAATTTCGGTGGACTGCGGCATCCGCGGCGCCGAAGCCGCGCGTCGCGCACGCGAGCTCGGCGTCGATCTGATCATCACCGACCACCACGAGCCGGACACGGAGCTGCCGCCGGCGCTCGCGGTCATCAATCCGAAGCGGACCGACTGCAGTTATCCGGACAAGTACCTGGCCGGCGTCGGCGTCGCGTTGAAGCTGGTCCAGGCGCTGTGCCGTCGTGCGGGCCGCGAGAAGCTGTTCCCAGGTTTCATCAAAGTGGCCGCGATCGGCACGCTCGCGGACGTCGTCCCGCTCGTGGGCGAGAACCGCGTCATCGCCAAGCTGGGCCTCGAACTGCTGACCAAAGGGCCGCACAAAGTGGGGCTGCGCGCCCTGCTCGACGTGTGCGGCCTGACCGGAAAGACGATCGACAGCTATCACATCGGCTTCATGCTGGCACCGCGCGTCAACGCCGCCGGGCGCATGGCCTCCCCCGACATCGCGGCGCGGCTGCTGCTGGCCGACGACGAGGCGCTGGTCGAGGAGGCGCGGCAACTGGCGCTGCAGCTCGACGGCGAGAACGTGAAGCGCCAGGCGGAGGAAGCCGAGATTCTCACCGCCGCGAAGAAGATCGTCCAGACCGACCCGGACGTGGGCGCCCGATCGATCCTCGTCGTCGCCGGCGACGGCTGGCATCGCGGCGTGATCGGGATCGTGGCGTCGAAGCTGATGGACACGTTCCATCGGCCCGCGATTGTGCTGTCGGTGGACGGCGACATCGCGCACGGATCCTGCCGGAGCTTCTCGCGGTTCGACATGCTCGGCGCGCTCGAACGGTGCGCCCCTCTGCTGATCCGTTTCGGCGGCCACAAGCAGGCGGCCGGGCTCACGCTCGACGCGAGGCGCATCAAAGAACTGCGCCTGGCCGTGAACGATGTCGCCGACGAGACGCTCGGACCCGACGATCTCATGCCGAGGCTCCGGATCGACGGCGGCCTGGCGTTCCGCGAGATTACCGGCAGCGTCGCGGCCGGCATCCTGTCGCTTGCGCCGTTTGGCGCCGGCAACCCCCGCCCGGTGTTCGCGGCGCGCGGCGTCGAGATCGTCGACGGCCCGCGCAAGCTGAAGGAGCGGCACCTGAAGATGTCACTCAAGCAGTGTGGGCGGATCTTCCGCGCGGTCGCCTGGCGCGCGGCCGAGCGCCACGACTACCTGACCGAGCACAAGGCCGCCCTCGATGTCGCGTTCTCCCTCGAACAGAACCAGTACAATGGGAATACGTACGTGGAGCTCACGCTGGCTGACCTCAAGACGACTGGGGACGTGGAGATCTGAGGATCTGATCGACACGTTCTCACACACATCCTCAGATCCTCAGATGTATTGATGCAGATCTGGCAACGTCGCTCCCGCGTGGTGATCGCCGTCCTCGGCGTCGCGTTCGCGGCGTTTGTGGCCCGCGAACTGAAGCGCCGCGATCCGGTGCCGGCGATGACGCCGGTGGTACGCACGGACGCCGGAGCCATCGTTGAGACGACCGGCGGCAATCTGGTCCGCATCAACGGAACCCGCGAGGACGTCAGCGTCGCCTACCGGACGCAGCTCATCTACGAGGACGGCAGCAGCAAGCTCCGCGGCGTCACCATCGTCACCGAGGAGCGCAACGGCACCCGCACGTTCACGATCACCGGCAAGGAAGGACGTCTCGCCAAGGGCGCCACGACGATCGCCCTCGACGGCGCCGTGAAGCTGGTCGGATCCGACGGCATGACGGTGCTCACCGAGCACGCGACGTACGCCGAAACCGACGGCACCGTCCGGGCGCCGGGCCCCGTGGAGTTGACGAGGGGGCGTGTGCATGCCACCGGCATCGGCATGACCTGGGACAAGACGCTCGATGTGCTCACGATTCTCGACCAGGCCGTCGTCCACATCGCGTCCGACCAGGCGGGCAGCGGGTCGGATGTCACGTCGGGCAACGCCATCTTCGCCAGACGCGACAAGTACCTGCGCTTCGAGCGTGTTGTTCGGATGCAGCGGAGCGGCCAGATCGTCGAGGCCGAGACCGCGGTCATGTATCTCAGCCCGGACGAGAAGCGGGTCGAGACCATCGAGCTCCACGACCGTGCGCGAATCACGTCGGCGACGGTGAGCCCCGGTGGACTGCAGGCGATGAGCGGCGGGCTGATGAATCTGAAATATGCCGCCGACGGGGAGTCGCTCGAACACGCGCTCGTGGCCGGCGAGGCAAAGATCCAGATCGCCGGCGACGCGGGCACGCTGGGGCGCGAGATCGTGGCGAATACGATCGACATCGCGCTGGCACCCGACGGCTCGACGCCGACCGCGATGCTGGGACGCGAGGCCGTGCAGCTCACGTTCCCGCGGGAAGCCGGGTCGTCTGGGCGGACGATCCAGGCCGCGAACCTCGACGCGAAGGGCGAACCCGGAAAAGGCCTGACGCGCGCCGTGTTCTCCGGCGAGGTGCGGTACCGCGAGCGCGGCGAGGTCGATCGCGCGGTGAACTCCAGCACGCTCGACGTCGGCCTGAAGAAGGGCATGAGCTCGATCGACCATGCGCGGTTCGCTGGGGCGGTGCGCTACGCCGGCGACAAGATGACCGCGCTTGCAGCTGCCGCGCACTACGACATCGACAACGGCACGCTGGCGTTGACCGGCACCGAGCCCGGCTCGCTCGTGCCGCACATGGTCAACGAACAGATTGCCATTGATGCGGTGTCGATCGACGTCACGCTGGCGGGACCCAGACTCAAGGCCGTCGGGAACGTCCGGAGCGAGCTGAAGCCGGCGTCCGGCGGCGGCAAGCCCGGGGAAGCGGCCAACGACGTCAAGATGCCGTCGATGCTCAAACAGGGACAGCCGGTCATCATCGTCGCCGACAACCTGGAGTACGACGGCACCGGCTCGAAAGGCCGGTATACCGGCAACGCGCGGCTCTTTCAGGGTGAGACGTCGATCAAAGGCGAGTCGATCGTGATCGACAACAAGGTCGGCAACCTCGCGGCGGCCGGCGGCGTCACGACGACCACCGTCATCGATCAGACGGGGAAGGACAAGGAGAAAGAGCGTGTCCACTCCATCGCGACCGCGAAGGACTTCAAGTACGACGACGCGACGCGGCGCATGACCTATACGAAGGAGGCGCACATGAGCTCCCCGAACGGGGACATGACGGCCACGCGGATCGAGCTGTACTTGAAGCCATCCGGCGATGAGCTCGACCGGGCCGAAGCGTACGAGAAAGTCGTGCTGCGCGAGCAGGACCGCGAGACGACGGGCAGCAAGCTGATCTACACCACCACCAACGAGACGTACGTGGTCACAGGCTCGCCGGTCAAGATCATCGATCCGTGCAAGCGCGAGACGGTCGGCAAGACGTTGACCTTCAACAAGGGCGCCGATAGTATCGTCGTCGACGGCAACGCGCAGCTCCGCACGCAGACCAAGGGCGGCAACGGGAAGTGCACCAGCTGAGATGGCGACTCTCCGCACAGACAACCTGACGAAATCCTACGGCGGTCGCACGGTCGTGCGCGGCGTGAGCGTGGATGTGTCGTCGGGAGAAATCGTCGGGCTCCTCGGGCCCAACGGCGCGGGTAAGACCACCACGTTCTACATGACCGTCGGCCTGACGGCGCCAGACTCGGGACGCGTCGAGCTCGATGGACACGACGTCACCGACGACCCGATGTACATCCGGGCGCGCAAGGGGATCGGCTACCTGCCGCAGGAACCCTCAATCTTCCGCGGGCTCACGGTGGAGCAGAACCTGCTCGCGATTCTCGAAACCATGGGGCTCGACGGCGCCACGCGGCGCGCACGGCTGCGCGAGCTGCTGGCCGAGTTGAACCTGACGCCGCTGGCGCAGTCGCCGGCCCATACCCTGTCGGGCGGCGAGCGCCGGCGGGCGGAGATCACGCGCGCGCTCGTCATCTCGCCGAAGTTCATCCTGCTCGACGAGCCGTTCGCCGGCATCGATCCGATCGCGGTCTCGGACATCCAGAAAATCATTTTTCACCTGAAGGAGCGCGGAATCGGCGTGCTCATCACCGACCACAACGTCCGCGCGACGCTGCGCATCACGGACCGCGCCTACATCGTGCACGACGGGGCGATCTTCAGGAGCGGGACCCCGGACAGCCTGGCCGCCGACGACGAGGTCCGCCGTATTTACCTGGGGACCGAGTTCCGGTTGGACTAGAATGGGCCTGAGTATTGCATGCGGCCTGTCATCACGGAACAATTCGGCTAACGCGGCGCTATGGGCATCCAGCAGAAGCTCCACACGAAACTCGTTCAAAAACTGATCCTGACGCCGTCTCTGCAGCAGGCGATCAAGCTGTTGCCGATGTCGACGCTGGAACTGTCGGACCTCCTGAACCAGGAAATGGTCGAGAATCCGATGCTGGAGGAAGTGCCCACCGAAGACCTGCAGCCCGCCGAAGTGGCGCAAACGCAGGAAAAATCCGAACCCGACCAGCAGCCCAACAAGGTCGACACCTGGGACGACCAGGACTACGAGTATTTTTTCGGCGACTACCTCGACGACGGCTACCGTCCGAAGGCACCGCAGGAAGTGAAGGAACTGCCGCCGATCGAGAACACGCTGTCGACCACGAGTTCCCTGGCCGATCACCTGATGTGGCAGCTGGCGATGCAGACGGAAGACTCGCTGCTGCGCGACATCGGCTCCGCCATCATCGGCAACCTCGACGACGACGGGTATCTGGTGGCCTCGTTCGACGAGTTGAGTGGCATGGGACCGTGGGCGGTCGAGGACGTGGAGCGCGCGCTGAAGCTGATTCAAGGCCTGGACCCGACCGGTGTCGCCGCGCGCGATCTGCAGGAGTGCCTGTTGCTGCAGCTGCGACACCTCGGACTCGAAGACACGCCGACTGAAAAGGTCGTCACCGAGCACCTGCGCCTGCTGCAGAATCATCAGGTGCCGGAGATCGCGCGCAAGCTCGGCATGTCGATCGACGATCTCAAGGAGCACATCGAGGTCATACGCCACCTGGATCCGAAGCCTGGCAGCCGCTATAACCCGACGCAGTCGCAGTACGTGATTCCCGACGTCTACATCATGAAGGTCGAGGACGAGTACGTCTGTGTGCTGAACGAGGACGGCCTGCCGCAGATGCGCATCAGCCCGGTCTACCGCCGACTGCTCGACAAAAGCTCGTCGGACAACACGGACGAAACGCGGGCGTACGTAAAGGACAAGTTCCGCTCGGCGCTGTGGCTCATCAAGTCGGTCGAGCAGCGGCAGAAGACGATTTTCAAGGTCGCGAAGAGCATCGTCAACTTCCAGAAGGACTTCCTCGATCACGGCATCGAGCACCTGCGCCCGCTGGTGCTGCGCGACGTGGCCAACGATATCGGCATGCACGAGTCGACGGTCAGCCGCGTGGTCACCAACAAGTACATGCACACGCCGCAGGGCGTGTTCGAGATGAAGTACTTCTTCCACAGCGGCATCAGCAGCTCGTACGGCGAGAGCGTGTCGTCGGTGACGATCAAACAGCGCATCCGGAAGATCATCGAGAACGAAGATCCGCGCAAGCCGCTGAGCGACTCGAAAATCGTCAGCATCCTGCAGCGCGAAGGGCTCGTGCTGGCGCGGCGCACCATCGCCAAGTATCGCGAAGAGCTGAAGATCTCCACCTCCAACCAGCGGAAAGTGCTTTATTGAGGCTTTCGGCTGTCAGCTCTCGGCTCTCAGAAGCCGTCGCTGAACGCTGAGAGCTGATGGCTGAGAGCTGATACATGCGACTCGAACTCCGCGGACGCCACGTCGATGTCACGCCAGGCCTGCGACGCTTCGTCGAAGAAAAACTCTCCAAGCTCGATCGCCTGCTGAACGATCGCGCCGTCTCGGCGCAGGCCATCCTCACGGTCGAAAAACGGCGGCACGTGGCGGACATCACGCTGCACGCGCGCGGCGAGAGGTTCCTCCACGGCGTCGGCGACTCGGCGACCTGGGAGACGTCGCTCAACCGCGCGATCGCCAAGATTGCGCATCAGGCGCAGAAGCTGAAAACCCGGCAGAAAGAGAAGCGGCACAGCCTGAAAGCGCCGGCGCCCGAGGCAACCGGCCCGGTGTCGACGCGCGCCAGGGCGGGGACGCCGGCCGGCGCGGCGCCGGCGGGGCGATCGCGCCCGAAGAAGGCGAGCGTCCTGCGCGCGTCGATGGAAGCCATTGTGGCGCAACGGCGATCTGGCACTCGTCGGGGCAGAGTCCTGATACCGTAGGGGGCGGATGTCCCTTCCTCCTGGCGTCACCGTCGCCGGTCTGCTGCGCAGCCGTCCCGAGGCGTTCGGCCTGCCCGTCGAGCTCCTGGCCGGCGCCGACGGCCTCGATCGCGTCATCACGAGCCCCCACATCCAGAAAACCGGCCTTGCGCTGGCGGGTTTCCACGAATATCTCAAGCCGGGACGCGTGCTGATCTTCGGCGAGAGCGAAATCCGCTACCTCGAAAGCCTGGAATCGGCGGGGCGCGTCACGTCCCTTCGCCTGGCGCTGGACCTCGATTTTCCGTGCGTCCTCATCACCGGCGGATTCACGCCGCCGGCGGAACTGCTGATCGAGGCGGAGCGCGCGAGGCTGCCGTTGCTCAAGACGCCGATTGCCACGCCGACGGCGATCGCCAAGCTGTCGTCGTTTCTCGAGGACTCGCTCGCCGAGCGCACGATGATCCACGCCGTGCTGATGGACGTCCTGGGGCTCGGGGTCCTGATCGCCGGAGAGAGCGGTATCGGGAAGAGCGAGTGCGCACTCGACCTGATCGTCCGCGGCCACCGCCTCGTCGCGGATGACACCGTCGAACTACGGCGCCGTCAGGAGACAATCCTCATCGGCGTGTGCCCGGAGCTGACGCGTCACCATATGGAGCTGCGCGGCCTCGGCGTGATCAACGTCAAGGAACTGTTCGGTATCGCGTCGACGCGGTCGTCGAAGCGCGTCGAGCTGGTCGTCCAGCTCGAACGCTGGGCGCCCACGCACGAGTACGAGCGCCTGGGGCTCGACGACACGTTCTACGAGATCCTCGGGCTGCAGGTGCCGCTGCTCCGCATGCCCGTGGCGCCGGGGCGCAATATTGCGATCCTGGTCGAAGTCGCGGCGCGCAATCAGCTTCTGCGCCAGCGCGGCCATCACGCGGCCCGCGCGCTCGCGGATCGCCTCGAGGCGTCGCTGCGCGAACAGGCGCTCGGGTCGCCGGACGAGGAAGACGACGAGTTGGAATCTGGAGGATCGCGGTGACACTGAAGAAAGGCCCGGCGCTCTCGGCCAAGAGCATGGGCATGCGCGGCGGGCAGCCGTTCATCGTGCTCACCGGCCTGTCGGGATCGGGGAAGTCACAGGCCATTCGGGCGCTCGAGGATCTCGGCTACTTCTGCGTCGACAACCTGCCGACCACGCTCATCCCGACGCTCGCGAAGCTGTCGCTGCGCGCGGGCGGCGACATCGAACGGGTGGCGATCGTCGTCGACGTGCGCGAAGGCGGCTTCCTGTCCTCGTTTCCGAAGATCTTCCGCCAGCTCAGGAAGCTCCCGCGGCTGAACCCGATCCTGATTTTCCTCGAAGCGAGCCATGCCGCGCTCGTCCGACGGTTCAGCGAGACACGCCGTCCTCATCCGCTGGCGGCGGATCGATCGGTCAGCGAAGGCATCCGCGACGAACGGCTGCGGCTGAATGTGATCCGCGACATGGCCGACGAGATCGTGGACACGTCCGACATGACGGTCCACGAACTGCGCCACTTCTTCCTGGGGCTCTCGCGGGATCGGTCCAGCTCCCGGCTCGTCATCACGCTGCTCAGCTTCGGCTTCAAGCACGGCGTGCCCGTCGACGCCGACCTGTTATTCGATGTCCGCTGCCTCCCAAACCCGCACTTCGTTCCGGCGCTGCGGCGCCGGACGGGACGCGACAAGGCGGTGGCCGACTTTCTGGAGCGCGACCCCTCGACACGCGAGTTCATGGATCGGCTCCAGGACTATCTGCGGTTCGTCATCCCGTTTTACATCGCGGAAGGCAAGAGTTACCTGACGATCGCGATCGGCTGCACGGGCGGCCGGCACCGGTCGGTGAGGATCGCCGAGCGCCTGCGGCGCGGCCTCGGCGACATGGGCGCCGCCCGCGTCCGAGTCCGCCATCGGGATCTGGTGAAGGCATGATGGTCAGGTGGGTCGGATGGGTCAGGTGGGTCGGGTTGGGAAAGCCCTTTCCCCACTTAGCCTACGCGCACTCCGTCACCCACCTGACCTACCTGACCCATCCGACCTACCCGCCCTGCGTCACCCACCTGACCCACCCGGCCCACCCGATCCACCCGCCCTGCGTCACCCACCTGACCCACCTGACCCACCTGACCCACCTGACCCACCTGACCCACCTGACTTACCTGACCTA
>Ga0315281_10004958_pt1 | contig 19163 bp, 18 predicted proteins | sample YL17G07_0_MG_FD_204540 | JGI IMG/M metagenome (GOLD analysis project Ga0315281, IMG submission 204540) | Sediment microbial communities from Yellowstone Lake, YNP, Wyoming, USA - YL17G07_0 | ecosystem: Environmental > Aquatic > Freshwater > Lake > Sediment | place: USA: Wyoming | collected... | reverse complement strand
CCGTAACTCTAGGATGTGTAACCATAAGTTTCGTTTTCCTCATATCTGCCCCTCCTTCCCATTTTGGGTAGGGACAGGATAACTTAAAATTGCTTTTATGTCAAGTTATTTATTGGATTGCATATAGTCCTTATTATTTTGTCGTCTCCTCGACGATTTGGATCTCCTTATCTGTAAGACCATACAACTCATATACCAATCGGTCAATCTGCTGGTCGGTGGTGTCAATCTGGCGTTGTAATCGAGTTTTGTCATCAGGCGTCTTGACTGACGCCAACTGCTTGTGAAGCGAGAGCATTTGCTCAACCAGCTTTACCATTTGGTCATGACGGGTTTTGTTAGTAGGGTCGGAAAAATTGATGACTCGAATGGGGAGTTGTTCGATGAAACGCTTGCCATAAGACCAATATCCTCCCCGGAATGGACTACTTATCTGATGCAGATAAGAATCAAGCAAACGAGAGTTGAGCAGTGCCTGCAAATAATAAAGCGAGTGGGGATTATTTCCTTCCCTCCAGCGAACTCCATAGTACGGGCCATTGCCGCCGCCAGTAAAGTAAATGTTCATATCGTCATAAGCATATCTTCCCTCCTGCGAAATTACCTGAACGATCAATTTTGGTTCTTCCATTTCGGTCATATTTTGGTTTCTGCCAAAAGCATACCATTTTTCGTGATTCCACTTTCCACCTTCCCGACCGCGTAGGATACTGCTTTTGTTTTTTAGATAATCCCATACTTGAGGATAAGAATTGGATATCTCCTCGCCCTGGATCAAATCGGCCTTCTTGCCATGCAAACGATATGGAAAGATAAGCCAATGATGGGATACTGGGCGCTCAAAAGTTGAAACAGTTACATTGTTTAGAAATGGGCGGAGAATTTCGCGTTCCAATAACCAATCAATACCGTCCTGATCCTTTATTCTAATCAACCCACTTTTGGGAGGGGCAGTTTCCTCCAGCACGAAAACTTTATCGGCGCCAGTGACGAGACCTTGGAATATCCTAGCCACATTACCCAGCTTCACTGTCATTTTGCCCAACTTCTCAAATAATGCTGCTCCCTTACCAACAGTAAAGTTCCATTCTGAGGATGTGATTCTTGAGGCAGGGATCTCGCCCTCGGTGGCTATCTCAGTAATACGCCATGCTATCAAGTCATCTACCTTAACAAAATGGCATTGCTTATTGCCGGCTTTATCTAAGAACAGTAAGCAGGTGTAATTCGTTGCTCCTGCAAATACTTGCTTATCTCCAAAATGGACTACATCGGCAAGGTGCTTACCCTTTGCTAATAAGCCTCGTAATGCCTCTCCATATTGGGCATTGAAAAACTTGTGAGGCAAGATAAATCCCAGCCGTCCTCGTTTATTCAACAAGCCTAACCCACGTTCCACAAAGACCACGTAGATGTCATAATTGCCTTTACTTGCAGAGGCGAAGTTTTTCTTATAAAGTTCTACTTCAACAGGCGCCCATTCTTTCATCGTTTGGATACGGATATACGGTGGATTCCCAATTACTACATCGAAGCCGCATTGCTTCATGATTTCGGGAAATTCTTTTTCCCAGTCGAAGGGGTTGATGCGATAGACCTCGTCTTCGTTAAGGCTGGGCGGGACATGTCCCGCCCCTACAGAAAGGCTGGGCAGGGCAAGCCCTGCCCCTACAGAATAAAAATCTGGGCCGATGAGGGAGTTCCCACATTTAATATTGCTTCCTAAATCAGGCAACGCTCGCTCTCTGAATAACTTCATCTGGCGTTCCAGGGTATCCTGATTTTCGCCTTCGAGAACCTTGAGAAGCAAACTCAGTTTGGTGACCTCAACGGCCTGTGGGTCAATGTCAACTCCATAGATATTGTTTAAGAGAATTCTTTTTTTCTCTTGAATGGTCAGATACCATTGACCGCCGCGACCGCGATACATCTCCTTTGGTGCAGGGCTAAACCCCTGCGCTACATTTCCCTTTTTTGAGTGATGCGTGAGATACCAATTCAGGTGATAATCCAGGAGATATTGGTAAGCCCCCAGAAGAAAAGAGCCCGAACCGCAGGCGGGATCGAGGATGCGGATTTTGGAAATCTGTTTTGGAGATAATTGCCGGTGTAGGGGCACCCCTCTGTGGGTGCCTTCCTCGGGGCGGCCACAGTGGGCCGCCCCTACACGGCGGGCACTGAGGCCCGCCCCTACGATTTTCCCTACTGTATTCTTAACAATATAGTCCACAATATAGGTTGGGGTGTAATAAACACCACCAGCCTTCCTCACCTCGGGTTTTTCTTCAACCTTTGCCCTGTGGCCTTCGGTGAGCCGAATGACCTTTCCAAGAAACTGTTCATAGACATGGCCTAAAATGTCTGCACCGAGAACGGAAAATTCGTAGGGAGATTCAGGATAGTAAAGAGTTTTAAAGATATCTTTCAGGGGTTTGTCGTCTACTTTGATTTCGGGAGTGAGCCGGTCTGTTTTAAAGTCGAAAAGACCGGAGTTATATTTATCATCAGCATGGTAGAAGATTTCTCGCAGACGGCGGTAGGTATTCGTGCCATTGAGGAGATTTTGGATCTGACCATAATTCTCAATCCCCCGATCCTCACACATCCGAAGAAAGATGATGCGATCAATGGTTAGTTGAACAGCAAAATTAAGTTCACGGACGGAGAGGCTTGGATTCCTGAAGGCGATGTCTTTAGCTAAGGCCTCACGCCATGATTCTATCTCCTTTAAAAATTCAGCATCCACCTCTGCTGTTCCGCGCTTCTGTCTCTCAGATTTTGCAAATTTATCGAAGGATCCTTTCAAGACAGATTCTTTTGAGAGGAGGTTATAGATATCTTCAAAGGAGTCGAGATATTGAGGATATGTATAAAACCTGACTCGCCCGATGCTGGGTTTATCGCTCGGCTTTGGTCGCAGACGACAGTCATAAATAGCCATCTCTTCAAAGTCTGTCAGAATGGAGAGGGGAAGCTTAGAGCTCCAGGCATATCGTCTCAGTTGGTAGGCAGGGTCGATTTGGTCTTTTATATCAATAGAAGGTTTTTTCGTTTCAAGAAAAAACTTCCTAACACCTCCAATTCGGAAACAGTAATCCGGCGCTTTCGTGGCTCCGGCAATTTTAATTGCATCTTCATGAATGACGTCCTTGTATTGCTCTGCGTATCCAGCCTTATTGGTTACATCCCAGCCTATGGCTTCAAAAAATGGATCAACGAATTCTCTTCGGAGTTGGGTTTCATTATAAGCAGGGTTCCGGTAGGCCTCGATATTACGTTCGAAGCGTTCAACGAGGTTGGATATTTGTTTAAGGGCGTCTTTCATATGAGGATTGAGGACATTATAGTTTTTTGACAGGAAGGTGTAAAGAGAGTATTACCCCCCATCCGAACCTTCCCCCGCAAGGGGGGAAGGAGATATTGTCCCGCAAGAAGGAACAAGGAGGAGGATTTGACAAACCAAGTCAAAGGGGATAATTTGGGGACGATGAAAGAAATTGTTGAAGTGGCAATCGGCCTTCCTGTTTTTAAGACTTTTCACTATCGCATTCCAGAAAAAATGAAAGACTCTCTTCAGATAGGGATGCGGGTGCTCGTCCCTTTCAAGGGGAGAAAAGTCACGGGTTTTTCAATCGATCTTCTGGAACAACCTCCAAAAGGCGTAGAGGAGAAGTTACGGGAGGTCGAGGATCTACTTGATGAGGCCCCTCTGATCGACCCTCAGATGCTCCGTTTTTATCGCTGGATCGCAGATTACTACCTCTATCCATTGGGAGAAGTGGTCAAGACCGGCCTTCCGCCAGGACTTCACCTGAAAAGTGAACTGATCCTGAGCCTCACTCAAAATGGGATGGAGTCTCTCACCCAAGGAGGTTTGGAACCGATTAAGGAAAAAGTCTTTAAAGAAATTGGAAGATGCGGGAAAGTTTCTTTAAAGAAGATCTTGAAACTATTTCTTGGGGAGGTTTCAAGGTCTCAACTCTTCTCCTGGAAGAGGAAGGGTCTTCTCAATATTGATGCAGAAATAGAAGGAAAAGAAGTCAAACCGAAATTTGAGAGGGTGGTCCAATATCGAGGAGGTGAACCTCCCCAACCGATTTCAAAAAAGCAAGCAGAGATCCTGAACTGGATAAAAGAGAAAGGAGAGATTTCTTATTCTGAGCTGAGTAAAAGATTTAAATCTCCTTCAAAACCCATCCAGTCCCTTCAAGCCAAAGGGCTCCTCTCACTCTCCAGGAGAGAGGTATGTCGTGATCTCTCTGTTCGATCAGAGCTAAAACCTTATCCAAAACCCGAACCCACTTCTGATCAAGAAGCCATTCTCGGCGAGATCCTAAAGGGGATCCGTTCGAAGCGGTTTTCTCCATTTCTGATTTACGGTGTCACAGGGAGCGGGAAGACGGAGATTTACCTTCGAGCCATTGAAGAGGTGTTGATCCAAGGACAAGAAGCAATTGTCCTTGTTCCTGAGATATCTTTGACCCCGCAGCTCCTCTCACGATTTATAGATCGATTTGGAGAGAACCTTGCTCTCCTTCACAGCGGGCTTGGGAGGGGAGAGCGTTATGATCAATGGAGGAGAATCTGGAAGGGAGAGGTGAAGATAGCCATGGGGGCTCGCTCTGCCATCTTCGCTCCCTTTAAAAACGTTGGAATCATTGTCGTGGATGAAGAGCATGATCCATCTTATAAACAGGAGGAGAAGTTAAAATATCATGCCAGGGATGTGGCTGTGGTCCGGGCAAAGCAGGCTGAGGCGACCCTCCTTTTAGGATCTGCCACCCCTTCTCTGGAATCATTTTATAACGCCGAGAAAGGAAAGTTTCGTCTCCTCAATCTTCCGGAGAGGATCGAAGGAAGACCCCTTCCACGGGTGGAGGTGGTAGATGTGAGAAAGGAAGGAGGTCTCCTCTCAGAAAAATTAAGGGCGGCACTTCAAAAAAATATCGAAGATAAAAAGCAGAGTTTACTCTTTCTCAATCGCAGAGGGTTTGCCAATTTTATCCTCTGTCCGGATTGTGGCCTCACTTTCAAATGTCCGAACTGCAGCGTGACGCTCACCTATCATCTCCGGGATCGTTCTCTCCAATGCCATTATTGTGATTATCGAATCCAGGCACCCGGAGACTGTCCAAAGTGTCAAGGCCACCGACTTCAGGGAATGGGGATTGGGACCGAGCGCCTGGAACAGGAGATTAGAACATTATTCCCGGAGGCACAAGTGGGGAGGATGGATCGCGATACCACTTCTCGACGAAGATCTCATCTACAGATTCTAAAAAGACTTGAATCCGGGAGTATTGATATCTTAGTGGGAACACAGATGATCGTCAAAGGACATGACTTTCCCAATGTGACCTTTGTAGGGGTGGTCTCTGCGGATACCTCCCTTCACTTTCCTGACTTTCGATCCAGTGAAAGGACCTTTCAACTTCTCACCCAGGTGGCAGGAAGGGCAGGAAGAGGGGAGGTTTTGGGAGAGGTGGTGATCCAGACCTTTAACCCAGACCATTATAGTATTCTCAGGGCAAAAGATCATGACTATGTCGGCTTCTATCAGGAAGAGATTCAATTCCGAAGAGCCCTGGAATATCCTCCCTTCTCACGGTTTATTAATTTCAGGTTGGTTGGAAATAGTGAAAAAAGGACGAAGGGAATGGCAGAAGAGATGGGGGGAATCGGACAATCACTGTTGAAAAAGGGATATGGAAAAGGGATCGAGATCTTAGGCCCAAGCCCTGCGCCTTTCGCCAAGATGAGAGGAAAATTTCGGTGGCAGATGCTGGCAAAAGGGAAGAGCCCTCAGTTACTTCATCAATTTGCTAAGGAATTAGCGTCCAGAATGGAGGCTCCATTGAAAGGAAAAGGGGTAAATCTGGATATTGATGTGGACCCTGTCTTTATTCTATAATGGACGAACTTCGGGGCTTCGCCCCAATTGGAATATTGGAAGAGTGGAATATTGGAATTATGGGCTTCAAAAAAAATCCGGAGATGATTTTTCCTTCCAATAACCCATTATTCCATCGTTCCAACATTCCATCATTCCAATTAATGTAGGAGATCGCGATGATTGATCGGGCGCATGGTTATTTTGACAAAGATAGGGAGACGAGGTCGAAGGAGAAGCGGGAAGCCTATTTAAAAGAGAAACTCTCTGAGATTCTTCACTACGGATATCGTTATTCAAAAGCGATTCGTTCGATGTTCGAGAAAGTAGGATTAATGCCCGATGAGATAAAGGACCTAAAGGGTCTGGAGAAACTTCCCATCACGAAAAAGGCAGATTTAGTAAACGCCCAAAAAGGGAATCCTCCTTTTGGAGGATTTGAAACCCTTCCTGGGGACGGGGTAAGAAGAATCTATATTTCACCTGGACCTGTGTTTGAACCTGGAGAGAGGGATTATAACGATATCCGTTGGGCTCAGGCGCTTTTCGCCTGCGGGATAAGAAAAGGGGATGTCGTTTTAAATACCTTCAACTACCACCTTACCCCCTTGGCCCTCATGCTCGATGAATCACTCCGGATGCTGGAAGCAACCGTCATCCCAGTGGGTCCAGGGAATATTTCTATGCAGATCAATCTGATGCGACAACTCCAGGTGACGGGATACTTGGGAACACCCAGTTTCCTCATGTCAATGATAGAAGCTGCAGAGGGCATGCGCCTTGATCCAAAAAGAGATCTCCATCTTAAAGCCGCCTTTGTCGGTGCAGAGATGTTTCCGGAATCGCTTCGCCAAAAGTTGGAAGGGAAGCTTGAGATCTTCATCCGGCAGGCTTATGGCACCGTGGATCTGGGGTGTCTTGGATATGAATGTCCGGAGAAGAAGGGGATGCATATTTCTGAAGATGTGATTGTTGAGATTGTTGATACAGAAACGGGAAAGCAATTGGAAGTCGGCGCCACGGGAGAGATTGTTGCCACCAACTTCAGCAAGGTTTTCCCTATGATTCGCTTCGCTACGGGAGATCTTTCTTTTCTGATCAAGGATCTGTGCCCCTGTGGCAGGACTTCGATGCGTCTCGGAAGGATTCTGGGCCGAACGGATCAAGTGACCAAGGTTTGGGGCATCTTCATCCATCCATGGCAGGTGGATGAAATGATGGCTAAATTTCCGATGGTGGCGAATTATCAGATTGTCGTCACGAGCAAAGAGTATCGTGACCAGATGACGGTTTATATCGAACTCAAAGAGGAGGTAGCTGACCAGAGCGGCCTGAAGAGAAGGGTGGAGAAAGAGATGGAGGAGGTCCTTAAGGTAAAGGGCCAGGTGGAGTTTGTCCAGAGAGGTGGCATTCCGGATCGAGCCAAAAAGATCGATGATCGGAGGATCTGGGAGTAGAAGGAATGGGAAGCGAAGGAAAGATCAAGGTAGGTGGAATCATGGCCAACAGCGGTCTTGCCACAGTGAGTATCCTTTCATTCCCCGACCGACCAGATATACCAGGGATGATTCTCCATGCCATGGGGAAACAGAACATCAATATCGAATTTGTTGTTCACGATATGGATATCGAAGGCAATGGGAATATGGCCTTCTGTATCGATCAGAAGCATTTAGAGGCAGCCTTAGAAGTTTTAGAGGGAGTCAAACCCTTGATTGAAGCGAAGGGGATTTCTTATCATCCCAATGTAGCTACCATCAGCGTCTTCGGCCCTCACTTCAGAGAGAGGCCCATGATCTCTGGTTTAATGTTCAATGCCCTGGGAACAGCAGGGATTAATGTCCTGGCTATTAGCACCTCGATCTCCAGTTGTTCCTGTGTGATTCAAGCCGATCAGATAGAGGATGCCATGAGGGCTCTTCACGAAACCTTCGAGGCCCCCCATCAGGTCACGAAGTTTGCACCGTAGGATTAGAGTGAGGCATAAGGCTTGAGGGAAGAGGCGCCCACCTGCTAGCAGGTGGAAAAGGTTTTGCCTCAAACCTTTTACCTCTATCCTCTAACACAAAGGCATGGAGACCCGTTACTGTGAAGTCTGTGGTGGGGTCCTGGATCAGCACTTTTTTCAATTCTGTCAACAATGCAGAAAACATCTCTGTTTCGATCTCACCGGAAAAGAACAGGCCTGTGCAAAATTCCATCCCAATCATATTGGTTACTATTATTGTCCCACTTGTCTGGATGATCTGTTTCTTTGCAGAAATTGTGGTCAATACAGGGCAAGAGAAGGCCGTTTTCCACTTAAGAATCACATTTGTGAGGGATGTCAAGGAAAGATTTAAATTCGAATCTCGAAATCCCCGCCTGCCAAAGAACCCTGTTCGACGGGCAGGCGAAATTCGAAACAATCCCGAATGAGCAAATTTTAAATGTCAGAAACAAAAAAAGATTTAAGAAATTTGTATTTTGAAAATTCGGATTTGTTTTGTGCTTCGATATTCGAATTTCGGATTTTTATTGAGGAGAGATATGGAAAAAGCCCTTGAGAAATTAGCAGAGCAGATCCTTTCCTTTGATGAAGCCTCCTTGGCCAACCTGAGGGAGAAGTATCGTTTGAGGATTGAGCATTTTGATGGAACAAAGGACTGGGAAAAGGCAGTGATCATCTACTACATCATCAATGCCGTCAGTTTGAAGAACACCCTCTTCAATGAAAATGTGCTGAAGAGGAAGAGAGAAAGGGAGGGAAAAACATCGAAGGACCATCCTCGTCTGAAACGGGTGAAGTAACAGGAGGGTGAGATGGAGATCGAAAAAAAAGCGATCCGGATGGGTGCAGTGGCTGCTGGAGTCTCCTCCATCGAAAGTTTGGTAAAGGCCAATGCAGTGGATTTAGATGTCTTACCCTCAGCGAAGACCGTTCTGGCTATTGCCTGTGGCCATAGCCGGGCAGCCTTGGATTCCAAAAATCTTCAGGTCAAACAATATGACACGATCGCGACCTATGAAAAGGTGAGAAAGGTATGTAAACCCCGTTGTTGCATAAAGATGTGGTTGAATCAACTGCATGCCCCCATCAAAAGGCTGGTTCTACCTTTTTGCCGCCGGCCCAGGCTCCGCCCCAGAGGGGCTTCTGCCCCGGAGGGAGGGCCTCATGGCCCGGAGGGAGGATAACTTCCAAAGGTCACTCTTGGATTGATCCAGGTGACGACATTGATTTGACAGCCATCCCTTTCTGGGTAAGGGTTTGATGAATCTAAGCGCCGAATTTAATGCAACAACAGGGTAAAGAGATGGCGATGGCCCTGGAGAGTCAAGGGTATGAAGCCATGGCCATCCCCGCCTACATTCCCTTAGACATGTCTGATGGGAAGTATGGCATGGTGGGTTCAATGGATCTGAGAAGGACTGCCGTGGAGGCAGGGATTGGGAGTTATGGGAAAAGTGGCCTCGTGCTGGTCAAAGGGTTTGGCCCCCGAGTGAGGTTAGGGGCTGTCCTCACTTCCGCCCCTCTCAAACCAACAAAGAAGAAATCCAAATCTCTATGTCCATTAGAATGCCAGATCTGTATTTTGGGTTGTCCCAGCAAAGCCCTCCTGGGAGGAGGCAAGGTGGACAAACGGGCCTGTGGACGGGTGATCTTCGAGTTCGGCCTTCGAAGAATGATGAAATTTGCAGGAGAGATGTTTGATGCTTCTCCAGAAGAGCGGGCTGATCTACTTAAAAGTTATCCCTTCCGGGAACTCTGGCAGACCCTGGTCAGCGGGAGTTACTATTACTGCTTTGAGTGTCAAGCTCTCTGTCCTATAGGGAAAACCAAGCGGACGGAGAGATGAACCTTCTTCCCCTTTTCATCTTCTGGTGTCTCTGGTTCCTTAACTTTTCCACACGCACTATATTCTCCCCTATCCTCCCCCTGATTGAGGATAGCCTTTCGCTTTCCCATGGGGCAGCCGGCGGGCTTTTCACCTCTCTCTCGATAGGGTATAGCCTCACCCTTTTGATCGCAGGACGGTTTGCTTCCATTTGGGGATATAAGAGAACAGTGGTCATCGGATTTATGGGGACTGGCCTTGTCCTCATTGGATTTCAGTGGGCGGAGAGCTATATCGCTTTCCACATCCTCTTTTTTCTTCTCGGCTTTGCCACGGGTTCTTATCTCCCATCTATCCTTCCTATCATCACGGAAACCTATGATTACAAACATTGGGGAAAGGCGATCGGGTTTCATGACTCTGCAGCCAGTTTTTCTATCTTTTCCATCCCTATTCTCGTAGCCTTTGGCCTCGACTACCTCTCTTGGAGAAACCTCCTCTTGATCTTGGGAATCGTCTCTTTGCTCCTACCCATCTATTTCTGGAAGATCTCTGTTGAACCGAAAAAGGAAATGTCCGAACAAAAGGGCAGGACCCTTCACTTATTTAAAAGGAAAACAGTATGGATTTTGGGTTTCCTCTGGATATTCGCTGCTGGCTCCTGCTTAGGACTCTATTCCATCCTCCCGCTCTTTCTGGTCAAAGAACGTGGGATTGACTTTCATTTCGCCAACAACCTGTTTGGAATTTCCCGTGTGGGCGGTGTCTTTGTCTCCATCCTTATCGGTTTTTTATTAGATCGTTATGGATACCGAAAAATGCTCGTGTTGGGCATCGTTATGACTGGACTCAGTACCATAGGCCTTTCCCTTGCCTCCAGCCTCCCCTTCATTGTCATTGCCCTTATCCTGCAAGCCACCCTCTCCCTTGCCTTCTTTCCCATCGGCCTGGCTTCCATCTCAAAGTTGACCCCTCTTTCGGAACGGGCAATGGCGACTGGAGTGATTATCTCGATTGGGATGATTTTTGGAGTGGGGCTTGTTCCTTTTCTTCTGGGCGTGATTGCAGACCATTTAAGCTTTCAAGTTGGGATTTTAGGGCTGGGGATTTTGACGACCCTTTCTTCTCTGATGGTGAGATTTTTAAAAGATGGGTAAGAGACCACTTTCTCCATTGAAATCAATACGATTGTACCTAAATTCGGGGCGATCAAGATTGAAGAGGACAGCATCTTTAAAGCAAGGGGGGATGAGCTCCTCTCCCATATCGAAAGAAAACTATTTGAGGTTGATAGAACATAAATCTGGAATCCTAATCTAACCCGCGATAGCGTAATCACGCCTTCCTGTAGCTGCCACCCTATGATTAGAGCAGGCGGGTAGTAGCCAGTGCAGCCTGCAGCCGACTTCAACTTAGTTAAACCTACTATAGGTATCCTTATCTTTTCCCTCACCTACTATAGCTTGTGGTGTCGATAGATGAAGGAGGATTTAAAACTTGACAAAGTGGGGTTTAGCATGCTAACATTGTGAAAGTTAATTACAAGGAGGTAGATGTATGGAACTTAACGAACAACTGATACGGACGGGACATCCCCCACATTCCAGTAGCCAAAAAAAGAAAGGCCTTCCCCTCTTCCGTATCCTCCGTAAGGTCGCCCTTGTTGTCGTCATCTTCATCCTCTCCTTTCACCTCCCCAATTTCATTCCTGGTCTCAATCATAGGGAGCAGACAATTATGGAGATCCTAGAGGTTTTGGAGAGGCACCCAACGGGTTTGGCCAATGTGACGAAGGAGGAACTTGCTGAGGTTATCTACGAAGAAGCCACTCGTCACAACCATGACCCCAAATTTATACTGGCTCTCATTGCCATTGAGAGTTCCTTTCAGAATTGGTCTGTTTCCGAACAGGGCGCCAAAGGTTTAATGCAGATCATGCCTTATGTGGCAGAATCTCTCGCCCAGGAGCTGGGTATTGAATATAGCGGAGACCGGACCCTGTTTAATCCCTATCTCAATATAAAAATGGGGATTTATTATCTTACCCAACTCACTAAAGATTTCAATGACATTAGACTAGCTTTGGCAGCCTATAATTATGGCCCTACCTATATTAAAGGCCTTATGGAGAAAAAAGAGGGGATTCCCCTCAACTACAACCGTAAATTTCTCACCGCCTATCAAAACATTTAGCTCGGCATGACGGGGGATTCCTTCGTGCCTGCCGCAGGTAGGAATCCCCCTTTTCTTTGATCCACCCCCCTCTTTAATAGAATTCCTTAATATTTTGTGGTAATTTATAATTGAGAAACGAGAACTTTCTCATGGATTGGTAATGAAATGGGTATTGTCCCTTCCTATATCAGTCTCCATGAAAAAGGAGAGCTAAGCCAGAGGATCCAGCTTCTGAAGGAGTTCCTCAAGGAGTGTCGGCTTTGCCCGAGAGAGTGTGGGGTCAATCGCCTGGATGGAGAGGTGGGAGCCTGCCAGGCTGGTTCAGAACTCATGGTCTCGAGTGCCTTTCCCCATTTTGGCGAGGAACCCCCTCTGGTTGGATATCACGGTTCAGGGACCATCTTCCTAACCTATTGCAACCTTCGATGCATTTTCTGCCAAAATTACGACATCAGCCATCTTGGAAATGGTGAGCCAATTACCTCCTCTGACATGGCACAGGTCATGGTGAAACTCCAGGGGATGGGTTGCCACAACATTAACTTTGTCACCCCTACCCACTATGTCCCTCAGATTGTAGCCTCTCTTCCCGAAGCGATTGAGAAGGGTCTTCAGCTTCCCATTGTCTATAACTGCTCTGGATATGAGTCGATGGAGGTGATTCGACTCTTGGAAGGGGTGGTTGATATCTACATGCCCGATGCAAAGTATCTGGACGAGAAGCATTCAAAGCGATTCTCAAATGCTCCGGATTATCCCGAAGTGATCAAGAAGGTTCTCAAAGAGATGCACCGCCAGGTCGGAGATCTGACTACCAATTCTAAGGGGATTGCTGAGAGAGGACTCTTGATCAGACATTTGGTGATGCCTAATGAAGTGGCTTCTTCGGAAGCCGTTCTCAAGTTCATCGCTGAGGAGATCTCTGTTCATTCCTATGTCAACATCATGGATCAATATCGACCTGAGTATCAAGCCCATGAATATCCTGAGATCAATCGTCGTATCACCCATAAGGAATATATGGAAGCAATTCAGTGGGCTAAGCACCACCGTCTCTATCGGGGGTTTTAAGTGAAATTGCAGGAAGCTCTCCGAGAGATCCGATCTCTTAAGAAGAAAGTCCGTTCTCTCACCAAAGAGATTGAATCCATCAAGGCCGCTTCGATAGAAGACCCTTCTTCTGTGGAGAAGATGCTCAGGATGAGGGGATTAAAGGTCTTTCGAAAAAATCCCACACAACGCCTCTTCTTCCCTCCGGACCTTTCTCCTTTTTATAAAACTCGATTTTACGAGATGATGAAGAAATACTCTTTTCGTCTCGTTTTGAGAGATATGATCAAATTCCAGGATCGGTTTCGCATCCAGGATCTGACCCATTACTGTTCTTCCAAAGTAGTTCAGGGATATTGCAACCTGCTCTGTGAAATGGGGGCGATCATAAAAATGGGAAAGGGAAAATATCGGACCCGGGTGTCTCCCCTTTACAGTTTCGGACCCACCTTGGAATGGTTCATCGCGGAGGTGTTTAAAAAGGAATCTGCCTCTCCTGCGATCTATGGGGTCAGTGTGAAGAACACTCCTTCTGGCGGCGACTATGACGTCATTGCCTCTTGGAATCAAAGACTGATCTATGTGGAGGTGAAATCCTCACCGCCAAAAGGAGTTGAACAGAACGAGATATCAACCTTCTTCTCCAGGATGGATGATATCCTCCCAGATGTCGCTATCCTTTTTAACGATACGCAGCTAAGGATGAAAGATAAACTGGTCGTGATGTTTGAGGAGGAATTGGGGAAGAGATATGGAAAAGAATCGAAGACCCTCTATCCTGTGGAAAGGCTGATTGAAGAACTCTTCCACGTTCAGAATCGCATCTTTATCGTCAACAGCAAAAAGGATGTCGTGGAAAATTTTCAGATCTGCCTCAAACACTACCTACGTGATAAGGCATGGCGCATGGCGCATAGCGCAAAGCGTTAAAACCTTAAACTCTATATTCTCAGGTCCGCATTGTGAGGTTTATACAATTTATGGGGGAGCCCAAAGATGAAGAACAGGGAGCTCGCTGATCTCTTTGAAAAGATGGCAGACATCCTGGAATTTAAAGGTGAGAATCCTTTTAAGATCAGTGCCTATAGAAAGGCTTCAAGGATCATTGGGGATCTCACACAAGACATCGAAGAGATCGCTGAGCAGGGGGAACTCAAAAACATTCCGGGAATTGGCGAAGGCATGGCTCAAAAGGTTGTGGAGTATTTGAAGACAGGGAAGATCTCCAGATTTGAAGAGGTGAAAAAAGGAGTCCCAGATGAATTGATCGCCATCATGGATATTCCAGGGATGGGGCCAAAGACTTTAGCCTTGATTCATAAAGAGAGAGGAATCAATAATCTCTCTCAGCTTGAAAAGGCAGTGGAAGATAGTTCCCTTACTGACCTTCCTGGGATGGGTGAAAAGAAGATCGAAAACATCAAACGGGGCATTCAGCTCCTTAAACAGAGCAAAGGCAGAATGAATTTAGGTGTGGCTTTTCCAGTGGCGAAACGGATCGTGGAAACCTTGAGGCAGAAAACAGGATCAAAAAAAATCGAATGGGCAGGTTCTCTTCGAAGGATGAAAGAGAATGTCGGGGATATCGACATCTTAGCTACTGGCCTGGATAAGGAGAAGATTATTCAGGCATTTATCCATCTTCCAGAGGTCAAAGAGGTCTTAGCCTCTGGAGAGACCAAGGCCTCTGTCATTGTGGAAAGAGGAACACAGATTGACCTTCGTGTGGTAGAAGAAGATTCCTATGGTGCGGCTCTCCAATATTTCACCGGATCGAAGGGGCACAACATCCATCTCAGAGGTATCGCTAAGGCCAAAGGGATCAAGATCAATGAATACGGGGTTTTCAAAGGAAAGAAGAAGATCGGGGGAAAAGAAGAGAAGGATGTTTATCGTTCTCTGGGAATGGATTGGATTGAGCCCGAACTTCGTGAAGACCGTGGAGAGATCGAAGCTGCACAGAAAGGGCGACTTCCTAAATTGGTGGAAGAAACCGAGATTAAAGGAGACCTTCATGTCCACTCCAAATGGAGCGATGGCGCCTCTTCGATTGAAGAGATTGCCAGAGCCGCTCTGAAGAAAAGTTATCAATATGTGGCGATCTGTGATCACTCGAAATCCCTTAAGATTGCCCATGGACTCGACGAATCGAGGCTGATGGAACAGATTGATGAGATCGATCGCATTAATGAAAAGATGAAAGGATTTCAGATTCTAAAAGGAACAGAGGTCGATATCCTTTCCGATGGGAAATTAGACCTGCCCGAAATAATTCTCGAAAAGCTCGACATCGTCATAGGGGCGATCCATAGCGGATTCAAACAGGATAAGGTAAAGATGACGAGAAGGATCATTCGAGCTTTAGAAAATCCTTATATCCATATCCTCGCCCATCCCTCAGGAAGGCTTCTGGGAGCAAGAGACCCTTATGAAGTTGAGATTGAAGAATTGATGGAGGCTGCGAAGAAATATGGAAAGGCGTTAGAGATCAATGCCTACTTCGAGCGCCTCGATTTAGATGACATCCATTGCCGGAAAGCAAAGGAGATGGGGATCCGCGTGGCAATTGGAACTGATTCCCACCATTTAGACCAGATGTGGATGATGAGTCTGGGAGTGGCTGTGGCAAAAAGGGGATGGCTCGAAACCAAAGATATTCTCAACACCTTTTCCCTCAAAGAAATTTTGAAGTGGTGCCACTCTCGGGTATAGGTTTCAAGGGTTAGGTTTTGGTCAACCCCTGATCTCCAATCCCTAATTTCTCAATTTAGAACCAGTGCAAAGCCTGTTTAATTTCTTCAACAAATTCAGGAAACGGAACTGGAGTGAAGGAGAGGAAAAAGGCCAGAAAAGCGAAGGCACCGATCAATTTTCTCTTCCCATCAAGTGGCGTTTGATCATCCAATGGACTTGGGTGTCGAAAGCCGAAGATGATGAATAGGATAAGTAAGAGAAGCCATCCGGGATTGTAGAATATAGTAATAAAGGCCATGACTGCGATGGCGATGAGGGAAATGAGTCGGCTCTTCCTTCTGAAGAGAGCATAGGCAATGTGACCCCCATCTAACTGTCCAATTGGAAGGAGGTTGAGGGCGGTGACAAAGAGGCCTACCCATCCAGCAAATCCAATGGGGTGGAGTAAAATCTCATAATTTTCTGAAATCTCTCCCAAGACCAAACGTTGAATCAAGGAGAAGAGGGGTGGATCTGCCAAACGAAGGGCTCCTTCTTTGACTTGGGATGCAGGAATCAGTTCGGAAAGTCTTAAACCGATCACAATGGCAGGGATGCTGAGAAGAAGACTGGTGAGAGGTCCTGCCACGCCGGTGTCGAAAAGGGCTTTTCGAGTAGAAACGGTGCTCTCCATGCGAATGACTGCACCCAGTGTCCCGAAAGGTGGGAGGGGGAAGGGCAAAAAGAAAGGCAGAGTCGCCCTTATCCCATACCTTCGCGACGTCAAATAATGGCCCATTTCGTGTCCTAGAAGGATAAGGATTATGGCAAAAGAATAAGCAGGGCCTCCAACGATCAACGTGGAGGCCACTGTCAAAATGAAAAGAACAATATGGATGGTATATCTTCGCATGAAAACAATTATTTCTTTTTCTTATGACGATCCCGGTCGAGTTGCTTTTTATGTTTGTGTTTGCGCATCTTCTTTCGGCGTTTCTTAACCACGCTTCCCATGATCTCCCCTCCTTTCTCTTTCAATAATCAAGGCTGAAGCCTTGAGTTACAGTCCTTACATCCTTCTGTAACTCAACCCTTTAGGGTTGATCCAATAATGCGTGTTAATCCACAATCACATTGGTCTGGGTTCTCAGTACACCAGAAAGTCCCTGGAGTTTGGTGACGATGAAATCGCCAAGGATATTGATGTCCGGAGCCTCCACCAGAACGATCACATCATAAGGACCGGTCGTAGCATTGGCTCGCTTCACTCCCTGTATCTTGGAGGCTTCCTTTGCGACATCCCTGGCGGCCCCTGCCGTGCACTCAATAAAGACGTAAGCTGAAATCGGCATACCATCACCTCCTTCACGAAGAAGATATATCAAACCCCATCCGATTTCAAGTTTAAAATGTTGTGAAAAATATTGTGAAGAAGAAATAATTATTTGAAAAGGAACTTTGGAGTGGCCATTGTCAGCCAGGGCCAGTAGGTGATCAGTAGGACAGTGGTAAAATTCAATCCAAGGTACGGAAGAAGGGGTTTGGCGACTTGAGTAACGTTAACCCCGTTGTTGCATAAAGATGTGGTTGAATCAACTGCATGCCCCCATCAAAAGGCTGTTTCTACCTTTTTGCCGCCGGCCCAGGCTCCGCCCCAGAGGGGCTTCTGCCCCGGAGGGAGGGCCTCATGGCCCGGAGGGAGGATAACTTCCCCTGTGGAATAAGAATCATATTCGATAGCATCACGTATTATTTGCTCCACTATTGGGAGTTTTATCTTTCCAGAGAAGATGTAAAACCTCTTCCACAGGGTCACTCTTGGATTGATCCAGGTGACGACATTGATTTGACAGCCATCCCTCTCTGGGTAAGGGTTTGATGAATCTAAGCGCCGAATTTAATGCAACAACAGGGTTAACCTTTCCAATGCTACAACCCGTAAAGACTCCAAGCCCAATGGGTGGTAAGAAGAGGCTGATAGGCTGGAAGGCTTCGGCTATCCGTGAAGCCCCGCCCTGTCGGCGGAGCTTCACAGTCCTTCCATTTTTTAAGTTACAGTCAGCACCCATCCCTTGACATACTCTCTATTTCACTCTACTCAACTCTTTCTCATCGATGTGGAAACTATGCTGGTCGGTCGGAAAGGCTCCTTTCGACACTTCCTCTCGGTATGATTCAAAGGCTTTGAGCATCAGTTCGCTCAGATTGACATATCGTTTGGCAAACTTGGGCGTGAAGCGATCGAAGAGTCCCAGCATATCATGGACAACCAATACCTGGCCATCGCAATGGATCCCTGCACCGATTCCTATGGTTGGAACGTTCAGACGCTCTGTAATCCTCTTTGCAATGGGAGCTGGAATGGCTTCGAGGAGAACAGAGAAGGCCCCTGCGTCTTCGAGCAACAAGGCATCGTCAATGATCTTCTGGGCAGCCTGGGCATCCTTGCCCTGAACCTTAAATCCTCCAAGCATCGAAATGGTTTGAGGCGTTAGCCCGATATGTCCCATCACTGGGATGCCGGCTTTAACGATCGCTTTCACGATATCCTTGACACTGACGCCTCCTTCCAACTTCACCGCATCGGTTCTTCCCTCTTTCATGAATCGGCCGGCATTGAGAATGGCATCCCTTTCAGATGTGTTATAGGACATAAAGGGCATATCACCGATGATCAGAGCATATTTTGCCCCCCGGGTCACCGCTTTGGTGTGGTGAATCATTTCATCCATGGTGACCGGGAGGGTGTTCTCATAACCCAATACCGTCATCCCCAGGGAATCTCCCACCAGAATGATCTCGATCCCGGCCAGGTCTTCGAGCAGGGCCATTGGATAGTCATAAGCCGTGAGCATCGTAATCTTTTTCCCTTCTTTTTTCATCGCCTGAATATCCACCGGAGTTATTTTTTTACGTTCCATCTTATCCTCCTTCATCATCTTTAGGATTCCCCTTCACCCTCCCCTAAATCCCCTCCCGTCAAGAGAGGGGAGAAAAGAGGAGCCCCTCTCTCCTTACGGGAGAGGGAGAGGGGAGGGCATTGGTTTAGAAGCTTTTTTCGATGGCCTTGACCAGATCGGTCACTGCCTGATTAAAAGGAACAGGGATCCCCAATGGTTGGGCTTCTTTCACCACGGCTCCATTGATGGCGTCAATTTCAGTTTTTCGTCTGTGATCAAAATCCTGCCCCATGGAAGAGCGGTTCTCCCTGGTTGCTTCGACTGCTTTTCGAAGTCTGTCCATAGGATTTTCCTCAATTTGAACCCCTTTTCTTCTGGCGACCTCTGCCGCTTCGGACACCAGTTTCTCCATCAATCTCGCGGTCTCAGGATAATCCAGGAGTTGACCGTTTTTAAATCCGGTCAAAGCGGTCAAGGCATTGATCCCTACATTGACCAGGAGTTTCCCCCACACCTGGTCATGGATATTCGAGGAGACCTCTGTTTCGATTTCAGCATCACAAAACATCCGAGCAATTCGATTGGCCCGATCGGTGATTCGATGATCCAGTTCCCCGATAAAAGTTTTCCCCCATCCAGCATGGCGAATATGGCCCGGCC
>Ga0315281_10004957_pt1 | contig 19166 bp, 20 predicted proteins | sample YL17G07_0_MG_FD_204540 | JGI IMG/M metagenome (GOLD analysis project Ga0315281, IMG submission 204540) | Sediment microbial communities from Yellowstone Lake, YNP, Wyoming, USA - YL17G07_0 | ecosystem: Environmental > Aquatic > Freshwater > Lake > Sediment | place: USA: Wyoming | collected... | reverse complement strand
ATGTTCAGAAACTGGCGCGCGGACGTAGTTGGCATGACTCTTGTTCCTGAATGTGTGTTGGCCAGGGAAGCCGAAATATGCTATGCGTCAATCGCCACCGTGACTGATTATGACGTGTGGAAAGACTATCCCGTGAGTGCTGGAGAAGTTGCAAGAACCATGAAAGAGAACATCGAAAAAGTCAAGAAACTTGTCGTAGAGACGATAGCGAAAATACCTGAAGAAAGAACGTGCGAATGCAAAGATGCCCTCAAGAACGCGTCGGTCTAAAAACTCGTCATTAGCCACAGTGAGGTGTCAGGTTGGATCTCAAAAGCATGATAAGAAGGATACCGGAATTCAAGGGCGTAGTCTTTTGGGACATAACGCCACTTCTGAAAGACAAGGATGCCTTCAGAGAATGCGTCGAACGAATGGCTGACCACTTCATGAACAAGAGGATAGACGTGGTGGTATCGAACGAGGCCAGAGGTTTCATAATCGGAGGCGCCTTAGCATACAAGCTCGGAGTCGGATTCGTCCCGATTAGGAAGAAGGGCAAATTGCCCTCAAAGACGGTGAACCTAACTTACAACAAGGAATACGAATCGGATACCATCGAGATTCACCAAGACTCTATTGAACCCGGCCAGAAAGTGTTGCTTATAGACGATTTGCTCGCAACAGGGGGAACCATAAAGGCGAACGCTGAGTTGGTTGAGAAGCTTGGCGGACATATCGTTGGCATGGGCTTTCTCATAGAACTGGAGTACCTGCATGGAAGAGAATACCTCGGAACAAAATACGACATATTCTCTCTGGTAGACTGCAAGACAACCGCTGGATAAGCTCAATGCAAACTTAAAAGCAGCCAAGAGTGAAGATTGAATATGGACAAAATTCCTCTATATCATGTGGACGCTTTTACAAAGGAACCCTTTGCAGGTAACCCTGCAGCTGTTTGCATCCTGGAAAAACCTTACAAAGACAGCCTACTCAAGTCAATCGCTGCAGAGATGAACCTTTCCGAGACTGCTTTTCTTCAGAAACTCGAACAGAAACCCATCCAAGACTCGCGGCTCTTTTCTCTCCGGTGGTTCACGCCGAAGATGGAAGTGAATCTCTGTGGCCATGCGACTCTCGCAACAGCTGCAGCATTGTTTTATGACCTCAAGATTGCAGCAACAGAAGTATCGTTTGAAACGAGAAGTGGAACATTAAGGGCAAGGCTGGAGGACAGGGGAATCCTTCTGGACTTTCCAAGCGATGAAACTGTGCCAGTCTATCCAAGCCAAGATCTTCTAAGCGCCCTAGGCATCAGTGACTTCACGAGCGCGGAATACTCAAGAAAGACGGGGCACCTTCTGATTTTATTACCGAACGAACAGACTCTCAGAAACCTGAAACCCGACTTTGAGCGGACGAGATCTGCGGAGACCAGAGACAAAATAGCAGGAGTCATAGTGACATCAAAAGGCCAAGCACCATACGATTTCATCTCACGCTTCTTCGCACCTTGGCTCGGAATAAACGAGGATTCAGTGACCGGAGCAGCGCACACGGTGCTGGGTCCCTACTGGTCAAAAATGCTCGGGAAAAAAGAAATGCTGGCTTATCAGGCATCACAGAGAGGAGGCGAGGTCATCTTGAAGATCCTGTCACCAGACAGAATCGGATTAATCGGCAATGCGGTCATCGTTTCGAAAGGAGAACTCTATCTGCAATAGCAAAGAATGCCAATTTGAAAGGAACAAGAAAAATCTATCGTGCATGGCGTTCCTAACTTCTTAGAAGAACGTTTTTGCATGCACTCATACTAACCTAGGGGAAAACCATCAGTCACCAAAGACAAAGCAAACATTGCACGTTAAACCAACTGATAACCAAAAGCCTAAACAACGCATGCTTCGCGTGCCTTGTATAGGAACTTGACATATTTGGGTTTTCGCAACTTCGTTTATTAGATTTCTGAATAGTCTAGGAAGCTAGAAGGGGAGAAGGCGTTTGTCTCGTAGTGAAATCCTAAGCTTGCTAAGTCGGAAAAAGAAGCTAAGAAGCAAGGACTTCTTCGAGCTTTACGACGTCATTTGGCAAGGCACAGCTCCCATCAAGTACAAGAACCCCGACCATGCCCTGCGCGAACGACTGGAAATGATTGCGAAGCAATACCGTGGCCCTCCGTTTTGATTATCCCGCATGCAATAGTACCTTTGGCGTTACATGCATTTCTGGGTTGTTTCTGCAAAGAAGTTTTGAGGCTCTTGGTGCGGTCGCCGGGATTTGAACCCGGGATCGCAAGCTTGGAAGGCTTACACTCGCCTTAGAAGGCTTTTGTGTCCTAAACCAGTCTAGACGACGACCGCTCTTATGCTGCAGTAGATTAGCTAGGGGCATAGATATTTCTTTTCGGTCTAATGTGGTTTCTCGTCGGGTTTGAAGAGTGTTTTCTCATGTTTAGGTCTTGGCTTAAAGCTGCCATGATATTTTGGCATCGTAGTTTTTTGTCGTTCCAGATTCTTTATTCTGGCGTAGAGTCTTGAGGCCTTAGTTTTTGAAGGTGTTTTGGGCTTGGGAATTCGCACGCGAACGGGCGTGAAGGGCTTCTTTATTTCGATGGTTTTTCTTCTTTTCAATGCCGTCTCTCTGACTTTCTTGAAGATCACATAGCCTTCCTTCAGGTTTACTTCGCGCACTTCCCAACCCGCTTCCAGCCACCCTTTAGCGTGTGGACTGCTGGAAAGGTTGTCCCACCATTTTTCACTACGATAGGCGCTCATCGGCAAGTTCTCACCGATTATGCCGTCGATTCGCGCGAAGCTAAGCTTGACTATGCTGGTGAAAGCGCCCCTGAACCTCAGATAGCCCGTTAATCCATTGTATCGGGACATGATTCTCGGCGCAACCGTCCTTCGCGCACAATTCAAACACAGCAGCCTCGTAGGGTCGCCTGTGGAGACTTCTGGAACCATACAGTCCCTGCAGTAGAGCCTCCCACATCTGTAGCATCGTTTGAGGTAGCTGTACGAGAGAACCCTGCCGCATAAGCCGCACTCGTCCTTGAACGGCATCCCAATCACCGATAACACGCAAACAATACATGGTAAATAAGCAAGGGTTTTTGATATAGACTTCGCCAAACTAGTTCGAATGTCCTAGGTTATCGCAAGACTTATAGACATAGAGCCAAGAAAACAAATCGAGGGTCCAGTTGCTTTTCAGTGAATACTTGCATGAGAAAGCAGAAGAGTCGCGGCACAACGAAACCATCAGCTACCTCATAATAATCACCGGTTCAGTGTTCTTCGTAGGCGGCCTGCTTGAAACAATCATCACAACTTTGATAGTTGATTCGAATCTGGACTGGTTTCTGATATTTCCTTATCACTTCACGCCCCAACCGGACAGCCTTCTCGGCACTTCATTAACCTCCGTGGGCATAGTCCTGATTATTCTGGGAATGGTTCTGGCAGTCCATTATGCGAGAGAGAGATCATGGTACATGAAAGAGCTTCAGAGGGCACATTCAGTAGAAGAACAGAAGCTCAGAACAGAAAAGAAAAACGAGCAGAAGCAGGTCGATTGAAACAACAGAAGAGAAGGCTAATAGTCTCGGGGAAGAACCCTAACCTTTAATGACCGCTATTGGAACTAGCCTAGCAACTTTTGTGGCTATCCCGACTTTATCGCTTACCTCAACAACCACGTCAACGTTCTTGTAGGCAGGATCTGCTTCCTCAGCCAATACAACGGGACTTGCAGCTCGTACATAGATTCCCCGTTTCTCCAGAGCTCTCTTGACGTCTCCGCCGTAGAAGTTTCTTTTTGCGGCGCTTCGGCTTAACATGCGACCGGCACCGTGGGCAGTAGAGCCGAAGCTCACTTGCATGGCCCGCTCCGTTCCCACCAACAGCCAAGAGCTCGTGCCCATGCTTCCAGGTATAAGCACAGGCTGACCTACAGAACGATACTCTGCAGGTATTTCCGGATGGCCTGGTGGAAACGCGCGTGTCGCACCTTTTCGGTGAACCCAAACCTTCTTCTGGTCGCCATTGACCTTATGGTTTTCTATTTTTGCAATGTTGTGAGCCACGTCGTAGACGAGTTTCAACCCGAACTTCTCGGGGTTTTCTCTGAAAACCTGCTGGAAGCTCTGTCGAACCCAGTGCAGTATCGTCTGCCGATTGACGAATGCGTAGTTGACGGCGCAAGCCATTGCTTGATAATAGTCTTCTGCTTCCTGGCTTTTTCCAGGCGCGCAGGCCAGTTCCCTGTCGGGCAGGACTATTTTGTACTTTTGAACTGCTCTCTCCATGACTCGAAGGTAGTCCGAGCACACTTGATGCCCAAAACCCCTTGAGCCGCAGTGAATCATTACTGTCACTTGGCCCTCATGTTCGACCCCGAAGGTCTTGGCTGTCCGCGAATCGTGTATTTTGTCCACTTTCTGGATTTCTAGGAAGTGGTTTCCCGAGCCTAGAGTGCCAATCTGGGTTAACCCTCTGTTCTTTGCGTTCGAGGAGACTTTGTCGGGGTCGGCGTTTTTCATGCAACCGTTTTCTTCGCAGTGCTCAGCATCTTCAGGCCAGCCCAGTCCCTTCTCAATCGCCCAGGGAACACCTCTAGCAGTGAGCGTGTCCAAATCGTGTTGCGAAACCTTGAAGTCCTTTCGACGGCTTCCAAGTCCGCATGGAACGTTGTTGAAAATGGCGTCCACAAGCTGCCCGAGTTTCGGTCTAATGTCCTGTTCAGAAAGATTCGTCGTGACAAGTCGGACCCCACAGTTGATGTCGTAGCCCACCCCGCCCGGGCTGATTACACCTTCGTCAAAGTCCGTCGCGGCTACTCCACCTATAGGGAAGCCGTAGCCTTCATGTCCATCGGGCAAGGTAATCGAGTACTTGTATATGCCAGGCAAGTGTGCAACGTTTGCGCACTGCTGAAGCGTTCTGTCTGTCTGCATCTTGTCCATCAACTCCTTATTTGCGAACACGATGCCAGTCACGCGCATGCCCGGCCTGTACTTTGGAATGCGCCAAGAATAGTCGTCTATCTTTTCAAGCGGAATTCTCTCTGGAGGAGCACGTCCGCTTCCCTCTTCCAATTTTCTCCACCTACTACACAAAAAGTAAAGACGCGCAAATATAAACCATCTTGACTCTTAGCGGCAGGCTAGGGTTTCACAGTACCGTACTTCTCGGCGAACTGCATGAACCCTTGGACGCTGTTGCCAAGAACGGTCTCATTCAAAACAGGGTGAGCCTCAATGAATTTCAGAGCCTTTCGAACCTGACTGTCCCTTTCAATAATCCTTCGGCGCACTTCTTCCAGGCTCTGTTTTTCCTGTACGCCTCGGCGCGCAACTTCTGCCCACAAACGCAGTTGGTCAGCGTACGCCCGAAGTCTTTCAACGGGGTTGGATGCGCTCCCAAAATGACTGTAGTACAGAGCTTTCGGCCTCAAGCCTTCCAGCTTATCCAATGCGGTTAATGCACCGTCAAGTCGGAACGGTGCAGGTGTGGTAGGCACGATTGCATCAAGTTCCCTCAGATAGATTCCAGCGGCATCTCCGGGAAAGACCCCGCGCCCAAGAGTTTCGTAGTAGCTCTGATGATGCGAAGCATGTCCAAGTGTCTCTACAACCGTCAAACTGACACCTTTTCCAAGGTCAAACGTCGCACCGTCCTCCGTACCGATAATTCTCTCGGGCGAAACGGGTTCGGGTTGGCCATAGAAATCTGCTATCGTGCCGAGAACCTCCCTCGATTGTTGCCAAAGCTTCTCGGGGTTTGCCAGATGAGGTGCACCTCTCGGATGTACGATGACCTTCGCGCCAGGCAGACTCTTCAACAAAGTTCCGACACCTCCACCGTGGTCAAGGTGAATGTGAGAAACCGCAACGTACGCCACGTCTTCAGGTTTGACGCCTGCTTTTTCGAGACCAGAGAGAAGATTGGGCACAGAAGACGTTGGACCGGTCTCGATGATTGCGGCTCTTTTCCCCTTCAGCACATAGCTTGCAATGAAGTTTTCAAAACCAGCCGTTTCGACATCAATCAAGTAGACATGTTCCTCAAGTCTTGTCACGTGCATCTGTTACGTCATCCGCCTATTTCGGTTAAAACCTAGCCACTGCTTGCCGCTTAAACGTTTTCATGAAAAGAACATAGAGCCAAAGTGTCTTTCTATTTGCGGGGTTTCCTTTTCAGGTCCTGCTCCTCTTCGACCTCAGGGTCAGGATCTTCGGCTCCTAGGAGGAGTCTAAGTGACCTCACTTCTTCTCTCAGCATCCCGACCTCACTTTCCAGAGCCTTAGCCTTCGAGTCCGCCATCTTCTTGAGCTCATCAATCTCCAGCAGAAGATTCTTGCGTTCATTTTCTAGGTTTTTGACTCGTTCAACCATGCTTTTGAGATCGTTCATCAAGTCTGTGTGCTCCTCTCTCCCTGTTCTGCTTCTACTTCCTGTTTCGGCACATTTTAAGTTTTTGGAACAGAGTTCTAGGGTTTTCTTATATGTCAAGGATGAATTTCAGCGTCACTCTTTCGGCCTCTTTGAAGATCTCCATGCGGTGATAGGTAACGGCTTTGACGCCTACCTTCTGCAGGTGCCTCTTCGCGTTGAACTTTTCTCCCCATATCCTTGCTTCAAGTTTGAAACCTTTCGCGGAATGCTCGATCTGCAGGACTCTGAATTTGGAGTAGAGCATACGGTGCGTCTCGGATCTTATGAGCAGTGCCTCAAGCCAACTGTAGAGCAGACTGTACTCATCCTCAGCTTCAACCTGTACAGAATCCTCAATCTTTGAATCGACCGTTTCAACCTCAGTCATCACATCAAACATCGCAACAGCAGCATTCTCAAAAGCCTCAGCCAAATCCTTACCGTAAGCAGCTACGTAAGCGTCTGCTGTGTGCTCAAGAAACTCATAAGCCTTTTTGCCATCCAACGATCTGACCGTGAGAATAATGATGTGTCCAGTTTTAAAATGGTTTGCATCATGTTGAAAGTGAAAAGACTTAATTCAGGTCTCTGCCAAGTTGGCTCACAGTCCAGGAGGCAAAAGGGAGATTGAAAACAGAAGCCCACACTCTGAAAATAGGCTTGGCTTACTTTGTCATCGCCTCTGCCGTTCTTCTGATCGCCTATGTTTTTCCTGGACAAGACGAATCCTTGAGTTCAGTTCCGATTCTCGTCTCGCTATTCTCGCTGATTCCACTCTACGCATGGTTCAGAACGTACAAAAGGAAGAGAGAGCTTTCCAAAGATCTAATTGCAACATACAAAGGCGAAGCCGTTTTCTGGGTTTTCGCACTTTTTCTTCTGGCAATGTTTGTTCGAATCCCATCGGTGCTGATTTTCGGTGTGCCTTTTGAAAAGACTCCCGTAATTTTCCTCACAATCTCAACAATAGTCGTAATCGAAAAAACTAACCCTGCTACGTTCGGTTTCACAACGAGAAAACTTGGGAAATCGCTTCTTTACGGAGTGTCCTTCTTCCTCACGTTGAACATTCTGGCAACTGTGACCAGTTATCTGCTCATCTATAATCTCACGAGTAAGATAGCGTTTGAAACTTTCAACCCTATCGTTTTCTTGTCTGTGCTGCCTTTCATGACTCTGTGTGTGGGCATTTGTGAGGAGGGACTCTTCAGAGGGTACATTCAGACTCATCTTGGAAAAGTCTTCACGGTAACGGGCGCCATTTTTGCTCAAGCGGTTCTTTTCGGAGCATGGCATTTCATATGGAACCTCTCACCTTTCGACCCGTTCAGCATGGTGCAGTACGTTTTGACCACATTTTACATCGGCTCATTCTTCGGCTATTTCTACAGCAAAACAAGAAACCTGACCCCTCTCATTCTTGCCCACGGACTCTGGGACAGCGTTTCACTCGGAATAGTTGAAAACCAGCCGGCATTCGAAGCCCTTGCAAAAACGTCGTCATTGGCCCAACTGTTAGTCTTCGTTTTGCCGTACGCGGTTGCGGCTCTACTGACCTATGTCTTCATACGCTACCTTGTGAAAAAGTTGGATAGCAACTAGACCGCGTTCCCACCGAGAGAAGCAAGAGACTCAACGATTTTCTTCACAAAGAACGTGCATTTCAGTTCAAAGATATCCTCTTCATAGGCTCTCCTGCGCTGTTCTTCATCCGAAAGGTCGAACCCGATGAGCCCTCGACACATGACGGTTCCGTTCTGTTTCTCGAATGTTTGGTAGAGCTTTCTCGCAAGTTCGGAGGCCTTAGAACGTTTTTCCGCTGAAGGCTCGTTGGTTCCGTACTTTATTCCGATGGCCATCAAACCTCCGGTCAGAGCCCCACAGACGGAACCACACCTTCCCATCCCTCCCCCAAAAGCAGTTGCAACCCTGGGCACCAGCTCACTTTTGCAGCCCCAATGCTCAAACATCGTAAGCAGAACACTTTGGGAACAATTGTACCCATCATCCCTGAAATGTCTTACAGCTCTTTCTGCAAGAGAGGTTTCATCTTCCATCAATGTCGCATCCTTCTCTTCACCTCAGGATCTGACACACGTCAAAATATGCCTTATGGGAACTGCTTCATGTTTGGCACGTCACGTTTGTTAAGATTAATTGAATGCCAAGACCTTGCACGTTGATCGGCGCGCGCCATGCGTCGTCGTTCGTCGTTAACAAAAATAATTGGGGGGGTAAAGTTTCATCCAACCCAACTACTTCCTACGGTCACCCACCTCACTCTGTGACCACCTGCTCCACTCTGGTAACCCGCATTCCTACTCTACACCTACCTATACCTACCCATACAACACACACGCACACGGAGTGAGTGAAGAAAACTAAATATCTCTCAAGTCAAGATAAGCTGGGCAGAAGTCTTTGTTAGCCGAATCATCCTTACAAACTGATCTTGAAAGAGTGGCGAAAGAATTAGGAGCGGATGTATTTGGAATTGCAGACTTAACAATCGCTCAGGATTTTGTGTGTAAGCAGGGTGGAGAATACTTAAGAAAGTTTTCTAGGGCTATATCAATCGGCATTTGCCTATTAGATGCAGTTGTTGACGAGCTGTACAACCATGAAGATCCGGCAGTCACTCATACCTATACAGCACTTTACAGCTCTGTTAATTCGCGTTTGGACCATGTTGGTTTGTTGTTAGCAAAAAGAATTCAAGAGAAAGGTTACAAAGCTTACGCTATACCTGCTTCTCAAACGGTTGATTCGAACAAGCTCATTGGAGTATTTTCTCACAAGCTTGCAGCAGACCTGGCTGGTTTAGGTTGGATAGGCAAAAGTTGCCTTTTAATTACACCAAGCTACGGTCCAAGAGTAAGGTTTGCAACTATCCTCACAGACGCGCCTCTAAAAGCAGGTTCTCCAATTGGTGAGAAGTGTAATGATTGTAGAGAATGTATGGATATTTGCTCCGTCAAAGCATTCACTGGGGCCTCATTTAATCCTTCAGAGCCTAGGGAAGTCAGGTTTAATGCCCATTTATGCAGGAGTTATCGTAAGAAGAGAGAAGAAAAGTTAGGAGAAGGGTTCTTATGCGGTTTATGTGTATATACATGCCCTTACGGACGGTCCAACAAAAGCTTGCCTTAAACTGAGTTTTTAGTGCGCGCTCATCGTAAATATCCGCACTTTTTATATGGCAACTGTCAGCGTAGCTATGTAGGAAGCGAGAGCGGAGAATCAAATTGTGAAGGAGAAGAAGAACGACTGCCAGTACTTTAAGAATGGCAATTTGTGTGCTGCTGTACTGGAGAATGAAGAGGCAAAAGCAGCGAGACGGCTCACCTGCGAGAACGACGAAGAAACTGCATGTTGCTATTTGTGTAGTTTTCAGAAGACATGCGACATAAGTTGCAGATACCTAGGTGAGAATCAAAGTGAACCCGAACGCAAGGGGAAGGAAGAGAAGGTTGCTGAGAGCGAAAGTCCACGAGTCTTGAGATGTCATTCGTGTGGGTTAAAGATGCGTCCAGCGCGAACGAAGCTGAGAATTGGAGGGTGGGAAGGGATAACGAAGACAGCGGTACGTCAAATCTTTGGGGAAGGGGTTTCTGAATTGGGTGAAATGGACGAGGAATTGTTACCCATCATCGTCTATCTCTGTCCGAAATGTGGCCGAATGGAATTGGTAGCTGAAGAAAAGGCAAAGGAGAAGCTGCTAAGATTGTTCAATCTGAGTCTAATGTAGCATGAGCCTAGCGCGCGCGCTAAAACGCTGACTAAAAGTAGCTCGGAGACAATGAGAAGCCAAGTACGAGCGCATGAACTGAAAACCGCTATGACTACCGACTTCATAACACAACATCATAACTACCACAAAAACAGAAAGGTAGGGGGATCATCGTTGAAGCTTTACGGCAAGACAACGATGCCGAGGTTTTTGAGCCTTGAAAACACGACTTGAGCACTGAAGAAAGAGGCTCAAAATCTAATTGTCTTTCTTCTGAAGAGCGCGCGGTGCTAGGAATTGATGTAATCTCGTATTAAGCTACTTAGGAGGTTACGCCTCGAAAAAATGAGGCTAGAAGCATTTTGGTATTTTCTTGATTGCAGCCACGACGAGCTTCACAGTGTTCTCTACATCTGACAGGCTCAGAAGCGATGTTGCGCTATGAATGTAACGTGTTGGTATGCAGATGCTGCAGCTGGGCACTCCTTCTTTTGCGAGGGACATGCGTCCGGCGTCTGTTCCTCCGGCCAAGCCTGTTTCAAGCTGGTATGGGATCTTATTCTCTTCCGCGACTCCTGTCAGCAATCGCAGCACTTTTGGATGGGATATGTGGAGAGCATCGGAAATTAACAACGAGGGGCCTTTCTTGAGTTTTGATGGTGCTTCAGCTTCTTTGACTCCTGGGATGTCACCCGCCACTGTAACATCAAGCGCAAGCCCAACATCGGGATAAATGCCAAACGCGGAGGTCGTCGCTCCCCTGCACCCAACTTCCTCCTGCACTGTCCCAACGGCGTACACGGTGCACTCCGTCTTCGGTAAGCGCTTCAGAACTTCAATCATCGCCGCGCATCCGACCCTATCATCAAGCGCTTTGCCAATAACGATGTCCTTGTTCATAGAGGCAAACTTCACATCAAACTCTACCACGTCGCCTATTCTTACACCCATTTTCTTTGCTTCTTCCTGGCTACCAGCCCCAATGTCAATGAACAACTCATCATAAGGGATGACTCTCTTGCGTTCGTCCTCCTTCTGTATGTGCGGAGGTTTTGAACCTACAATCCCGTGAAGAGACCCTTTCTCGGTATGCACCATCACCTTCTGCGCCAGCAGGACACGGTCGTCTATCCCACCCATCTTCGCAAACTGAATGAAACCTTCTTTCGAAATCACCTTCACCATCAAGCCTATCTCATCCATGTGTCCCGCAAGCATCACTCGGGGGGCATTTTTCGCGCCTTCCTTCACTCCTATTACGTTGCCTAACCTGTCCTCCGTGACTTTATCCACACATGGTTTCAGGAATTTGTGCATCAGAACCCGAACTTCCTCTTCCCTGCCCACGACTCCGCAGGCATTAGAGAGTTTTTCCAGCATCTCTATAGACAACATGGCTACATCTCTTAATGGTACCTAGAATTCTTGCGTTTCATATTAAACAATTGCGGTATTTCTCTCCACTTGCAATACACCACACGTGTCAAACAAACCTGAAAAAAAGTCGCATACACGATAATCAAGCTGCTGCTTTCATGCTCAAACCTTTTGTGCGGCTCAACACATTCTCAGTCGTGGTCGAATGCGCAAAACTCAGGCGATAAGCCTAACTGCCACGTTCCCAGCCCTGCACGCGGTGCTCGGTTTTCTCTCGCTCGGAATCGGGTGGCGCAAGAGCGCGCGCGCACGAATAAATCCTCACGCAAATTCTCTCATGACCAACAGCAACTTTTAAACGTGCAAGCATGGCAATGACAATTGACGCAGGGTCAAGACTTGGCAGATAAACAGTGTGTGAAAATCGGTATCTTCAAGTGTGGTAACATAGGATCTTCACCTCTTTTCGAACTTCTTCTAGACGAGCTGGCAGACCGCCAGGACATAAAAGCCAGAATTCTTTCCATAGGTTCAAAGATGGCTGTGGAAGATGTTGAAGAAACATTGCCTAAGATATTCGAACTTGACCCTCAACTTCTAGTTCTCATATCCCCCAACCCGGCGATACCTGGCCCAGCAAAGGTGAGGGAGAAATTCTCAAGCAGCGGTTTGCCCAGCGTGATAATTTCTGACGCACCCGCAAAACGAATCAAGGCTGATCTCGAGAAACAGAACGTTGGCTACATAATCATTACGGGCGACCCACTTATCGGAGCAAGAAGAGAATTCCTGGATCCTGTAGAAATGGCAATTTTCAATTCAAACATCATAAAGGTGTTGGCTATCACGGGCGTGTACAGAATAATCCATCAGGAAATCGACAAACTAGTTCATTCAATCAAGTCTGGACTCGGGCCAGTTTTGCCAAGGTTGGTTGTCGATGTGAATACCATCCGAGACAATTCAGATTTCACAAATCCATACGCACGAGCAAAAGCGATGGCTGCATACGAGCTGACTGAAAAAATTGCTGAAGTCAACTTTCAAGCTTGCTTCATAGAAAAAGAAAGTGGAAAGTATATACCACTAGTGGCCTCTGCCCATGAAATAGCTCAGATAGCCGCTAGACTGGCTGAAGAAGCCAGAGAAATAGAGAAATATGGTGACACAGTCGTGAGGAGGCCTCATTCTAAAGAAGGGAAACTCAAGGTCAAATCCAAGTTAATGCTTCCCCCGTCTTTGGAAGATGAACCTAGTAAAAGACTCATGAAAGAGTAGGATTCGCCTCGAAGAACTGGCATATATCGTATATAGAGATATATAACGTATTTCGGCTAGGTACATAAACTCCACATCCTACGCATATGACGGGAACCATGATATGAAAACTCTTGAAATCGCACCCTTAAAAGAAAAGAAGCGCGCGCGCTAAGATTATTTAAATGTTAGATGCGCATAGCACTCCATACCGTGCGGTTTCAAAACACTTTTTTCACTTCTGCGCTGCTGGTAAGAGGGGGGCAAAGTTCTTCTCAGCGTTTTGCTTTTTTAAAGCGGACAGCTTTATGATTTCCTCTTTGTTGACATCTCCATTGGTAAAACCAATCCCATCTAAGAGTTTCTTTCCTACGTCTGATCTCACTATCACCGTTGAATATCCGTCTGGGCTCCCTACCGATCCAATAGAAACATCGGCAAGCTTAGAAACGAAGTCATCGCAAAAAGCGCATCCCTTTTCGACGGCTTTGCCAAGGTCTCTTACACGGCATGAATATTCTTTTCCATCAACCTGCACTATGAATTTTCCTTTATGTATCTGCGTTTTCTCTGATTTGTCCAAATCAACACCCAACAACTTTTTTGTCTCTTCTTTCAACTTTTCGTAGACAAAGGCTTCATAGCAAAACAACCCTAATATGGTGATTTCCACCGTCGGGAAATCACGCAGCAAAGTTTGCTGTATCTCCCTTACTGCTCGAACCTCACAAGGGGGGCCAACAATGGCAATCTTCCTCTTTCCTTTTTCCATCAACCCCGCCAACTTTGACATCATTTTCACCCTTTGATATTTCGTCCCTCGCGCTTTCATTATCTCATCGATATTCTCCGCTATGATTGCCTGTGCTCTATAACCGTCTTTTCGCTGGACGACGATGGCTACATCAAACATGCCCCTCTGCATGCCAGAAATGAGTAGCGCAGTAGCCATTCCGCCATCTTGCCCCTTTACTGAGCTTTTTGCCGCCAGTATGTCATTATGGACGCCGAGATACTCATCTCTTGTTCCTCTCAAAAATCCATCCTCTACTTTTCTTTTGTCTTCTTCCAACATTGGATACGTGTTTATCCGTATTTTCCTAGATCCCGTTGGGCAAACCCTAGCGCAGGCTCCGCAGGCGATGCAATCATCAGATAATGCATGATAGGGAGCGGTGACTTCTCGCATTACGCCTCGATTTGCAAAGTTAATAGCGGATACCCCAACCAATTCTTCACAAACACGAGCGCACAAGCCACAAAGGATACAATCCTCCTCCTCGTCTCCTATCCAAAGACTCGGTTGCCGAATGTCATACGCCCGTGCCAAATCCTGTATCTTGTTCACTTTTGGACATCGAGCTAATAGCAGCTCAAGAAGCATTTTACGAGTTCTCATAACCTTTTCAGATTTTGTATCAACTATGAGTCCTTCTTCAACAGGGTAATTGCAGGAAGTCACAATCCTTTTCCTTCCCCGCTTGTCTGTCATTTCCACAGAACATAAGCGGCAAGCACCAAAAGGAGAAAGAGCATGACAATAACACAATGTAGGAATATCAATGCCAACTTTTTTTGCCGCTTCCAAAATAGTTGTTTCTTCTTTGGATGTTACTTCTCTACCATCTATTTTCAATGTTATCTCTTTCACTTCCATTGTAGCTCACAATCCTTTACTCACTCTTGCCTTTTCCCACTCTTTTTTATTAGTCTCCCTTCTTCTGGAAGAGGCAGGGGAACCGGTTCACCAGATATTCTTTGCACCGCCCTAAAATTAGGCGGGCACACATCATAACAAGTGCCACATTTCGTGCATTTTGATTGATCAATCACGTGAATCTTCATCTTTTCTCCAGTAATTGCGCTTGCTGGACAATTCCTAAAGCAAAGCATGCATGCATTGCACTTCTCCGGGTTAATGTAATAAGATATTAGTTCTTTGCATACTAACGCAGGGCATCTCTTTTCCTTTATGTGCGCTTCATATTCGTTTCTGAAATGACGAATGGTGGTTAACATGGGATTCGCAGCTGTTTGTCCTAAAGCACAGAGAGAAGCAACGCTTGTTACGTCTGCTATCTCCCCAAGTTTCTCGATATCTCCTTCTTTTCCTTTGCCAGCAACAATATCGTTCAATATCTTCCTAGCCTGCTTCAAACCTTCCCGACAAGGCAAGCATTTGCCGCAGGATTCATCGCAAAGGAAATTGACGAAGTAGCGAGCCACATCTACCATACACGTATCTTCATCCATTACGACCATTCCACCAGAGCCCATAATCGAACCTAACTTGGTAAGCACGTCAAAATCCACAGGAGAATCAAGATACTGCTCAGGAATGACGCCGCCAGAGGGCCCACCAGTTTGAACAGCCTTAAACTTCTTCCCACCTCGAATCCCACCGCCTATCTTGTAGATGATATCTCTCAACGACATCCCAAAAGGAACCTCAACCAAGCCAGTGTTGTTCACTTTGCCCACCAAAGAGAATATCTTAGTGCCCTTGCTACCTTCAGTACCAATGGATCCGAACCATTCAGCACCGTTATTAATGATAAGAGGTATATTCGCCCATGTCTCAACATTATTTAATGCGCTCGGCTTATCCCAAACTCCTTTTTCGGACGTGTGGACATACTTAGGCCTTGGCTCTCCCACTCTACCTTCTATTGCCGTCATCAGGGCGCTCGACTCGCCTGACACAAATGCTCCAGCCCCCCTATGGATCTTAACCTTGAGATCAAACCCTGAGCCAAGAATATCTTTGCCTAGCAGGCCATACTTCTCAGCTTGTCTTATAGCTATACCCATGTTTTCCACCGCAAGAGGATACTCTTGGCGTACATAGACAAACCCCTCGTGCGAGCCAATAGCGTAAGCTCCAATAACGAGTCCTTCAAGTATGCAGTGCGGATTTCCCTCCATCAATGCCCGGTTCATAAAAGCTCCAGGATCGCCCTCGTCACAGTTGACGATGACGTATTTAGGCTCTCCAAGCGCGTCACGTGTGGACTCCCACTTTCGGTACGTTGGAAAGCCACCTCCACCACGACCACGAAGATTGGCTCTTTTAACTTCTTCAACTACTTGCTCAGGTGTCATTTGAAAAATAGCCTTGGCCAACGCTGAGTAGCCACCAAGCGCGATGTAATCTTCTATCTTTTTAGGGTCGATCTTAGCATTATTATCCAAAAGAAGCCTGTTTTGATACTTGTAAAATGGGACCTCAGACAGACGCTTTGCTGTTTTAGCAGTTACAGGATCAATGTAAAGCAACCGTTCAACGATCTCTTTACTAATCAAAGTTTTCGATACGATTTCGGGCACATCGGTCGACTTTACTCTAAAATAATAGATTTCTTCAGGATAGATAACGACTCTTGGACCTTTTTCGCAGAAACCTAGGCAACCTGTTTCTTTGACACCGATTTTACCTTCCAAGCCCTGCCTCTTAATCTCTTCCCCAAATGCTATGAGAACTCCTTTCACACCAAGAGCCTCGCAACCTGTGCTCACACATACTGCAACAGCAGGTCTTTTAGGATCTCTTTTAGCGAGTATGTCCTTCCTGAATCTTTCCAGATCAGAAGGAGATTTCAATTGCTCCATGACTTTTCATTCCCTTCACTAATTATAACTGGACAGCATCTTCGCAATATTTGCGGATGAGAGCCTTCCATAATATTGGCCATCTATTTCGACGACCGGCCCTAGGGCGCAGCAACCTAGGCAGTTAACGGTCTCTAAGGTAAACTTACCGTCGCTTGTGGTATCGCCAGCCTTAATGTCCAGTTTGCGCTCTACGGAATCCAGAATTCTTGGTGAATCTCGCACATAACAAGCAGTGCCGAGGCATACCCTAATTAGATGGCGACCTCTCGGCTTGAGACTAAGTGCCTTGTAAAAACTCGCAACCCTGTATATCTGGCTTACTGGAATCTGGAGCCTCTCGTTTATTCTTGTTATCGCTTCCTTTGGTATCCAGTTGAACTCACGCTGTATGTCTAGAAGTAATTGTATCAAAACTCCTTCTTCATTTATGTATTTGTTTATGATGTCATCAATTCGATCCATAATCATGTCTGTCTCAACTACCTTATGGTAGAAAGTAATCAGTCACCTTTCTCATGGATAAAGTTTTCTTCTTCCTCATACTATGTCCCTTTTCCATTCGAGCTTTCATCGGAATATACACTATTTCTCACGATTAAATATGACATACGTCATGCTCTTAAACATTTTTCGAACGCCATAAAACACCCATTATCATTTGGTGACTTGGACGGATGGACGTTCACGATATTACATTCTCACAAGGGACAAGAAATCCTCGAGGGCGCCGAAGAAGCTGCATTGCTCAAGAAAGACCTTCAAAAAATGAAAATTTGATATGTGTGAAAACAACGCGCGCTAGGCATTTTCCAAGTCTGATGACACGTGCGGATAAATACTCTTCAAAACCAATCTTAGCAGAGCAACTCCAGATTCCATTATGAGAACAATAGCACTCGTCAAGAGAGCTGCCGAAGAACCGAGGGGAATATTCGACCATTAGGTAGCCTATCAAAAAGCCAAGAAGGCAATAGTTGAGAAGCTGGAGAAGAAGAAACATGTTGAAAGCGCCTGAGAAGCAATGCTGCCCTAACTCATGCCCTTTCTAATGTCTAGAGCAACTTTATCCAATTCTTTTTTGCCCGGTCTTAACCTGCTATGAGGTCCGAATCTGATTCCGAAACCGTCCCCTCTGAACATGGGAATAACGTGTAAGTGAACGTGCAACACCTCCTGACCAGCGACTTCACCATCTGCCAAATGGAAGTTCACACCTTCACACTTCAACCCCGACCGCCTGAGACCCCCGGCAACTCGCATCGCAACCTTGAACAGCCGTGCCCCAGCTTCTTCATCAAGCTCAGCCAGGCTTGAATAGTGTCTTCTCGGAATCACGAGCACATGATCAGGATTGACGGGTTGGATGTCCATGAACGCTAAGACTGTCTCATCAGAATAGACCTCGCTTGCTCGACTGTCTTTTCGGACTATCCAGCAGAAAATGCAGTTCTCCAACTTTTGCGCCCGAGAAGACAGTTTTTCCTCAGATTTATATGCGTGTTCATCGCGAACGCTTTAACGTGATTTGAAAAACATGGTGCACGAGAAAGCGAAAGGGGTTTAAAGTTCACCTAGTAAAGATTGATTGTCCGTTCATGATTCGCTTGTGGTTTGACAAGGGTACAATCCTTCTGCGCGGGGAAGTCGGCACACCATACGGCAAATGGGATCCCAGAGTTGACTCTTACAGAATCAAAGCTATGCACTACGGGGACGTGTTGGCTTACTTGAAGGAAAGCAAGCTGGCTTTTCAAGACGATGTCCCAAATCTTCCCCCGATTGAACATCTGAACCCCACCGTTGAGCTGCGGTCCTACCAGAAAGAAGCCTTGGACAAGTGGCGCCAAGCCAACATGCGCGGGATCCTCGTCCTGCCTACAGCAGCGGGCAAAACCTACGTGGCACTGAAAGCCATAAGCCAATTAGAAAAGCAGACTCTAATTGTTGTCCCAACCTTGGACCTCATAGACCAATGGCGAAAACGACTCTCGGACCATCTGAACACGGAAGCCGGAGCCGTCGGCGGAGGCGAAAACACTGTGAAAATGATAACCGTCTCAACCTACGACTCGGCTTATCTTCAAGCAGAAACACTCGGGAACCGCTTCCTGCTCATAGTCTTCGACGAAGTTCACCACTTGGCTTCACCGAGCTACATGCAGATCGCCGAAATGTACATCGCACCTTACCGCATGGGTTTGACAGCCACATACGAAAGAAGCGACGAAAGACACGAACTCTTGCCACGCCTAGTCGGAGACCCCGTCTACACTGTGGGCGTGGAAGAATTAGCCGGAGAGCACCTTTCACCCTACACTTACGAGAAAATCTTCGTTGAACTAACCCCTGAAGAACAACGGGCCTACGACAATAATATGGCCACCTTCAGGTTTTACCTAAGAGAAAAGGGCATCGTCCTCCGAAGCCCCGAGGACTTCCAAAAGTTCATCATGACCACGGGCAGAGACCGCCGTGCACGTGAAGCTCTACTGTCCCGGAACCGTGCGCTAAAAATCGCACTCAACTCAGAAGCAAAACTACGACTCTTGGCACGACAACTCGAAGCCAACAGAAACGAAAAGACACTGATTTTCACACTTCATAACGACCTCGTCTACGCCATCAGCCACAGATTTCTGATACCCGCCATCACCTACCAGACGCCCAAGGAAGAGAGAAGGGAAATTCTGGAAAACTTTCGAAAAAGCGAGTACAAAGCCATAGTCACCTCCCAAGTCCTCGACGAGGGCGTAGACGGACCAGACGCTTCA
>Ga0315281_10004956_pt1 | contig 19168 bp, 11 predicted proteins | sample YL17G07_0_MG_FD_204540 | JGI IMG/M metagenome (GOLD analysis project Ga0315281, IMG submission 204540) | Sediment microbial communities from Yellowstone Lake, YNP, Wyoming, USA - YL17G07_0 | ecosystem: Environmental > Aquatic > Freshwater > Lake > Sediment | place: USA: Wyoming | collected... | reverse complement strand
GAAATCGCCATGCCCCAGATCGAGAGTCCAGCCCGTATGACTCGCGAACCCCGCTTTCCGGGTGACGTCGGTGAATTTTCCTCCGCCCTCGCCGTGCCACAACGTCACGCCTCCGCCGTTGACCGCATTGTCGAGGTCGTTGGGCAAAACGTAACGCGCCGAAGGTTCGAGGAGATTCTCCGCTTTGAAATAGTTCCCGAACAGCAGGTCGAGCCTGCCGTCGTTGTCGTAGTCGAAGGCGATTGCCGCGATGGTGTTTCCGAACTTGTTCAACCCCGACTCCGCAGAGACATCCTTGAATCTGCCGCCGTGTTCGTTGTGATAGAGGAGCGGCGTTCCGAACCGGATGACCAGAAGGTCGACCCAGCCGTCATTGTCGTAGTCGAACCAGAGAGCGTCCGACACGATCGATTTCGGATCGTTTCCTCCGGCCACTCCCGCCTTTTCCGTCACGTCGGCGAACTTCATGTGGCCCAGGTTCTTGAAAAGGTGATTGGGACGCCCGGAATCGGAATCGGTGACGAACAGATCGTCGAGCCCGTCATTGTCGAAATCCCCGACGGCGACCGACGAGCCGCCCGAGGTGAACATCCGCAAAACGTCCGCGCTTTTTCCGGAGAACCGCCGGGTGCGGTGATTCACACGAACTCCCGCCGATTCGCCGACTTCCTGAAAGCGGATCTTCGGAGCTCCTTCCGCGAAGGCCGCAGGAGTGAGGGCGGACGCGCCGGCGAACGCGGCGGCAGCGGCGAAACGCGCGGCCCGGTTCATTGGTTTTCCCAGATCTCGTGAAGATTCGTGTCGACTCTCTTGTTCGGATCGAGAACGTCGTCGATGTACGCCTTCAGATCGTCGCCCTGTTTCGTCAATCGCGCCTTGAGCCGAGGGTCATCGGGGAAAAGGGCCTGCCCTTCCTTCCAGGTTGCGATGGCCTTGTCCATGTCGTCCATCTTCCAATACCCGTCGCCGAGCGAAATGTAGGCGCGGATGTGATAGCTCCTCTTCTTCTCGTCCTTTTTCTGCATCTTCATCGCCTCTTCGAGATCAGCGACCCCCAGATGCGCCTTCTTGAAAATCCTGGGCCAGTAGAGGTAGCTGTTCCCTCGCGTATAGAGGCCGATCCAGGTGGGTTCGATCTCGATCGACTTCGAGAAGTGTTTCAGCGAATTGTTCGCGAGAATGACCTGGGTGATCGAGCCTGCGGCCGGAATTTTGTCCACGTAGGTGAAGCCAAAATTCAGAAACGCATTGGACGATCGCGGATGGTCGGCGACGAGCTTCTCGAAGAACGCGATCGCGCGGTCATATTCTTTGGCCTGGATCACTGCCTGCCGGTATTCGCTGGCGTAGCGGATGTTGTCGGGGTCGGCGGCGATCGCGCTCTCGAGCTTCGGAAGCGCAGCTGCGTAGCTCTTCGCCTCGACCGCCGCCATCCCCTCGGTGAAGCCCGGTTCGACGGGACGCGAGGTTTCGGCGGCCGACAGGGGAAGCGCCGCAGTGAACAGAAAAAACACGAGGAGGTTCTTCATTTCTTTCTTGCCTTTCGTACGAACGGCGTCGCGCCGGATTTCCCTTCGACGAGCCGGTAGATGCGATCCGGACGGAGGTTCCGGAGGGTTTGTCTGGCACCGCTGGGCCAGAGGACTTCGACCGTCGCAATGGTAGCTTCCCGCGCCAGCCCGAAATAGACCCGGGAGGTCGATTGACTGGCGAAACCATTGCCGCCGTCGACGAACCGGAGGTGGGTCCGTCCGCCCGAAGTCAGCCGGACCTGGGCGCCGGTCGCCCTCCGGTTCGACCGCGTGCCTTCGAGAGAAAACCCGATCCAGTGCGCGGTTCGAGGAGAAACGTTGTGATAGAAAAACGGTTCGGCGTTGGCGTTCGTGACGAACAGATCGAGGCGCCCGTCATTGTCGAAATCGGCCACGGCGATTCCCCGCCCGTCGCGCGTCGAATCCAACCCGTGGCGCGCGGCCTCGTCCTTGAACCCCTGACCCGACTCGTTGTGAAAGAGCCGCTTCTTTTCGTATCCCGAAAGGCTCTTGTTACCCATCGCCGGCCATTTTCGGGCATCCGAAAAATCCGAATCGCCCGTCGTGATCATCTCGAAGATATCCGGGACGTAACTGTCCGGCCCGGCGGAAACCCAGCCATTCATGACGTAGAGATCGAGCCAGCCGTCATTGTCGTAGTCGACGAACTTCGCGCACCACCCCCAGCCCGTCTCGTACGTTCCGGTCTCGCGGGAGACGTCGGTGAAGGTTCCGTCTCCGTTGTTGCGCCACAGGAAGTTTCCTTCCCGCATGTAGTCGTCAGTGATGTTCGTGACGAAAATGTCGAGGCGGCCGTCGTCGTCGTAGTCGCCCCATTCGACGTTCATCCCCTTCTTGGTGTCATCGCCGATCGCAGACTTCGTCCGGTCCGAAAACGTTCCGTCGTGATTGTTGACGTAGAAATGGTCCTGGCCGAAATCGCAGGCGACGTAGAGATCATCCCAGCCGTCCCCGTCCGCGTCGCCGTGCCCCACGTCCAGCGTCCAACCGCTCGAAACAAGCCCTGCTTTGGCGGTAACGTCCGAGAAGGTGCCATTTCCATTGTTCCGAAAGAGCGTCACCCCGCCGCCATTGACCGCCGTTTCGAAGCTCTCGGGGAAAAACTTCGGGGTTTCGGGATTGAACAGATTCACGAGAGGAAAATAATGGCCGACGAGCAGGTCCGCGAATCCGTCGTGGTCGTAGTCGAAGGCGATCGAGGTGATCGAATTGCGATAGCCGGTCAATCCCGCGGCCGCCGTCACCTCCTCGAACCGGCCGTGGCCGGTATTGTGGTACAGAAGGCTTTGACCGAAACGCACGACGAACAAATCGGGCTTCCCGTCGTTGTCGTAGTCGAGCCAGAGGGCGTCGGCCGAGGCATTGGCGAGGTCGTTCCCTCCGGAGAGCCCCGCGGCCGCCGTCACATCGGTAAACGTGAGATTGCCATTGTTGCGGAAAAGATGGTTGGTTCCCTTCTCGTCCGAGTCGGTCAGGAAGATGTCTTCAAATCCGTCGCCGTCGAAATCGGCCACGGCCGCCGCGGCTCCCAGCGAGGTGTAGCCGGCCATGATGTTCGCATAAGGATTGTGAAACGACCGATTGTGATGACGGACGGCGAGCCCGGACCTGGCCGTGATGTCTTCGAAAAACTTCGAAGGGGTTGCGACGCCCGGCGAGGCGAATGCCGGGGAAGGAACCGGCCCGAACGGCGAGAGGGCCATCGCAAAGACGAACGCAAGCGCCGCCGCCGGCGGTTTGGTGAATCGACCCGAAACCGTGTTCATTTCTTCGAATCCGCGAGCGCGCGCACGCCGAGTGAATCGCTCTCCTCGTTGATCTGAACGATCTGGTCGGCCGCGACTTTCTTGAACGTCTGAATGATTCCCGAACGGGGCCATTTGACGATCAATTCGTCCACGCTCGCCGAATCGGCCAGACCGAAGTGCTGGCGGAGCGAATTCTGGGATCCGTACCCATCACCCAGCACGACCTCCCGCATCTGTTCGCGATTTCCGATCTTGATCGTCACCCGCGCTCCGACCGCATCGCGATTCGACTTCGTTCCCGTGAGCTCCACCTCGAGCCAGTGGCGCCGCCCCGCGAATTGATTTTTCAGAAGGGCATGCCGGTCGGTCGAAGCGGAAACGGCCATGTCCAGCACTCCCCGGTTCCAAAAGTCGGCGAAAGCCAGTCCGCGGCTGTTGAGAAGGAGGTCGTCGCCCGCCGCACGGCCGATTTCGGTGAATGTGCCGTCGCCGTTGTTCCGCAAATGCCGATTTCTCTCCCATCCGTGCCACGACATTTTTCCGAAGTGCTTCGGGTCGAAAAAGATTCCGGTCTTGTACTTTTGCTGTTCACTGACGACGCCGTTCAGGAAATCGAGCTCGATCTCGGTCCCTTTGTCGTTGTACACCCAGCCATTGACCGAATAGATGTCGAGCCAGCCGTCATTGTCGAGGTCGCCGAAGTTCGACCCCCAGAACCAGCCCACCGGCGCGGCGTGCGCTTTCGTCGTGACGTCCTCGAAGGTGCCATCGCCGCGATTCCGGAGGAGCGTATTGCCCGAGGCCATCTGTTGAAACACTCCGACGAATCCGAGGCCCGACTGACGGAAAATCTGCCAATAAAGCGGCATGTCGCTCTTCCAGACCCCCTGCTTCCAACAGTTGGTCATGTAGCGCCCGACCGTCGGCCACTCGGCGAACCAGGCCTCCTCGGAGAGAATGTTCGCGACGTAGATGTCGAGCTTTCCGTCATTGTTGTAGTCGCCGAAGGAGGCGCTCATTCCGGCGCCGTAGTCGAGAGTTCCGCTGGCGACGGACACGTCCTTGAACGTGCCATTTCGTTCATTGTGATAGAGAGTCTTGCGTCCGAAATCGTTGACGACGTAGAGGTCGGGAAAACCGTCGCCGTCGTAGTCGCCCCAGACGGTGCCGAGACACAGGCCGGTGTCGCCGACTCCGGCCTGGATCGTCACGTTCGTGAAGGTTCCGTCGCCATTGTTGTGATAAAGCTGATTGGGCAAACCGTTACGGGCATAGAACGTCGTGGGAATTCCGAGCCGGGGATCCATGTACCGGCCGACGTACAGGTCGATCCGTCCGTCGTTGTCGTAATCGCCCCAGGAGGCCACCGTCGTGCAGGAATCCTCGCCGATCCCGCTCTTTGCGGTCACGTCGGTGAAGGTTCCATTTCCGTTGTTGTGAAACAGTTGATTGTGCTGAAAAGTCCGGCCGACGAACAGATCCTTCTGGCCGTCATTGTCGAAGTCGGCGAAAACCCCCACTCCCACTCCGTCGAGCCCGCCAAGGCCCGCCCCGGACGTTACGTCTTCGAACGTGCCGTCCCCCTTGTTTCGGAACAGCTTCGCCTCGACTCCGTCGGGAATGAAGAGATCGTAGTTGCCGTCATTGTCGTAGTCGACGGCCGACATCCCGCCCGGGCCGTAACGAATCATTCCGAATTTGAGCGGCTGATCGAGAAAATGCGGATAGTAGCGATTTTGAAAATCGACTCCCGCATCGTGAGCCACGTTGACGAACTGCGGCGCTTCGCCGTCGATCCGGGACCCTTCGAGAAGGGCGGCGTCAGCGATTTTAAGCCCGTACGCCGTGCGCTCGAAGGCCATCCGAAAATAGCCCCGGTCGATTGCGGCCAGCGTGGCCCCCTGCGGAGTTCCAATCGTTTCGAATCGAACCCGGGCGACGATTCGATCGGCCGAGCTCCAGTCCTCCACGCGAAAGACGTGAAGCCCCAGCTCTTCGATCGACGTGAATCCGTCCAGATACTGGCGCCATTCGTCGATCGCGGCTTTGCGATCGGCCGCCGCGCCGTCGGATAGAAATCGCCGCTCGCGAATACCGTCTTTTGAGGCGCCCGCATCGAGCGTTCGAAGCCCGAGCGATTTCCCGTGAAATTTTTCGGAATAGAGGCCCTCGATCGCGGCTGGATTCCCGGATCGGAGGGCGGCTGACAGCTGGTCGAGAACCATCACAGCCGAGTGCCCCCGTTCGAAGAATTGGTTTCCCTTTTTTTCGAGATACCCCATCAGCACGACGACGGAGATCAGGCCCGCGACGAGAGCAGCTAGAACCGAGAGGAGGAGTGTTTTTCGACGTTTCAACATGTTTTCTGGAAATACCTTCCGTTCGCGAGGTTGGTACGGCGCCGCGTTCCGCCGGCGGAGAGAAAGTTGATCAAATCGTTGTTGATGCGCTTCCGCCGCGCCTCCGCCGGCGAAAACGACCCGGAGAGGCTAGCACAGCTCGGTCCGATTTTGGCTCCCGAAGCGCGCCGGCATCCACACGGCGGACGCTTCGTTCGATTTCTTCGCAAACCGCCCGAAGAACAGAGCGAAGCCCGGGGAAATGCGTCAGCTGCCGTCCCGCCGGGTCCGCCGGCTCTTCGATTGCCGGATGGTCTTTTCGTTGCCGGCGATCGTCCGCTCTCCGTTCATTTCGCGGGCCGAAACATCGCTCCCCTTCGGAAACCACTCTTCGCGGTAGACCGGGTAAGCCTCACTGCGGAGGTGCCCGAGCGGATCGTGCCCGCGGCGGCGCTCGCGAGCTTCCCGTAGTGCGCCGATATCGACCTCGGCAACCACGACTCTTTCCCCCGGACCCGGGCTCGCCTCCGCAAGGACCCGGCCGTCGAAATCGACCACCATGCTCCCCCCGGGCCAGGAAAACGGCGGATAGTTCCGAAGCGACGCTCCCTGATTGGCCGCCACGACGTAGCCGGTATTTTCGATGGCCCGCGCCCGGTTGATGACGGTCCACCAGTCCATCGGAGGCTTGGCCCCCCAGGGGTCCATATACGCGGAGACTCGCAGGAAAACCTCGGCTCCGTTCGCACCGAGTTGCCGAATGGCCTCGGGATAGAGCCAGTCGTAACAAATCGCCGCGCCGAGACGGCCGATCGGCGTGTCGACGACAGGAAACATCTCGTCGGAATAACCGGGAAGGTCGTGCGGGCTGGCGTGAACTTCCCACGGAATCCACGGGTTCACCTTCCGGTAGCGGCTGAGAATTCCTTCAGGACCGATCAGGCAGGTCGTGTTGAACACCGCCCCCGGCCAGGCCGGATCCGCTTCGAGAAACGTTCCGGTCTGGATGTAGATGCCGTGATGCTTCGCGCGAGCCGCGTACCGCTCGGTGTGTTCGTTCGGAATCGGAACAGCGAGCTTGTCTCTGAGCTCCCGGGAAGCCGTGTAGACGGGCGCCGCGTGCGCAAACTCCGGGAAGACGAAAAGGCGCACCGAAAAAAACGGCTCGTAACCGAGAACCGTCCCGTCGATCATCTCGATCATTCGATCGACCCGGGACGAAATCTCCTTGTGCGACACCGCACACGGGAAATCGGTCTGGCACGCCGCGACGGCGTAGCGAAGTGTTTCCGTTTTCAAGGACAGACGCCGGTCAGATTTCTCGGAAGGTTGCACACCCCCAGCCCGCTGGCCGGGGGGATCTCGGCCGGCACGGAATCCTTGCCGTAGGAGCCGGCGTCCACTCCATTGTTGGCGACCGCGACGAAATAGAAGAAGGAATTGGAGGCCGGGACTCCCGGATCGAAAGATCCGGCGCCGCTCCGGCCCAGACCGCAACTCGCACTCGTCCAATTGACGGCCGAAAGCGGCGAGGAGGCCGCGCCCCAATAAACCGTCACATCATTCGTGTGGCACGGTACCCCGAACGTCAAATTGACGGCTGTTCCCGACGCCGGTTTCGTGGCGCGAAGCGGAGACGCCCCGGTGCCGGCTTCGGTCGGGATCGCGCCGCTGCAGACCGCCTGACTGCAATTATTGAAGGTGTAAAGAACCTTCACATTGTCGACGATCCAATACCACTCGAAGCTCGCATTGTAATAATGGAATCGAATCTGAGCATCGCTGGCGCCGGCGGCCTGCGCCGTGATGTCGACCGAGACCGATTCCGGGTTCGGGGAGGAGGCCGTCTGGCGTTTCACGTTCGTCCAGGCGCCTCCCGTTTTCGACGACTTCACGTCCACGTCGCCCGTCTCACCGGCGTTGTAACGGAAATATTGATCGAACGTCAGCGTCGAGGTGATCGCCGTCGAAAGGTTGACCACCGGCGTGATGAGCTGCTCGTCCTGCACCGCCCCGGCCAGGGCGCAATCACTGTCGATGATCGCCACGGGAATCACGAGCGGCGCTGTGAGAGCCCGAGCGCAAGGGTTCGCCGTATTCCAGGTGGCAGAAGTTCCCCCTCCGCTCCCCCCATTGACGACGGTCCACGTTGCCGGGATCCCGGCGGAAAAGTTTTCCGTGAGAGCGGTCCCGCTGCCTGCCGACACCGTACCGACGACGCGGGAAAACGAGCGATTGAAAGTTCCCTGCGCCGTCGAAATTTGCAGCGTGAAAGGAATCGACGTACCGCAGGCGACGCCCTTGGCGACCCACACTTGAAAATGCGGCGAAATCGAGGTGGAGTTTCCCAGTGACGGGACATTCGGGAAACTCGCCGTCGCTCCCGTGATGGACACGTTCGGATTGGTGGTCGACAAGGTTCCGGTCACCGATGTGGCGGTCGTGTCGCCGAGATTCGAGACGACGACGGAAATCCTCGCGTCTTCGCCCGATTCGAGAGTGCCGTTTCCATTGCCGGCGCCTCCGGTCGAACAGGTGTCCAGAGCGATCGCGGTCGAGGCGATCCGGACATCTGCGCCGCACGAAAGCGGAACCTGGGCGAACGTCAGCGAGATATCGTCGAGATAGAGTCCTTCGAATTCGGCTCCCGAATCCGACGAGAGCCTCCACCGGAGGGTCACGTTCATTCCGGCATAGGCATTGAGCGTGTGACTGTACTGCGTCCAGGCCGAAAGTGCTCCGTTTCCGACCGGGCCGGTGAACGCGCCCTGCGTGGCGGCGAACGCGCAGGCGTTGCCCGGGGGCGCCCCCGTCTGAGACAACGTGTCGGGATATGCGGGAGTCGGGTTAAGAATGGTCCAGGCGACTCCGCCGTTGGTCGAAATCTCGACGACGACTCCGTCCCATTGAGACTCGATGTTGTAACGGACCCAGTACGAAAGGACCGGCGTCGTGGCAGGCTGGAGCACGATCACGGGGCTCGTCGCCGCGGCGCACGTGTTGGGCGGATACGTCAGTCCGTCGTTGGCACTGTGATATCCCAGAGTGCCTCCTGCCGTGTGGTTCTGCTGATTCGAAATCGTCCAGGGGTATTCCAGAACGAGACGGGCGGCGGTGTCACCGCCGTCGTCGGACCAGGTTCCCGGACCGCTCGACGAGCTCGTGGCCGTCGCGTTTTTCCAGATCGAGTTCTTGTCCTGATTTCCGCCGTTCGACGGTCCCCCGTTGATCGCGGTCGAATCCTCCGACCGGACCGTGTAGTAGTAGGTCACGTTCGGCGTGACGGTCGAATCGCGGTAGCTCGTGATGGAGACGTTCGTCGCCAGAAGATTGCCCGCGCCGGGTGTGAAGTACGGACTCGGCGAACGGTAGATGTCGTACTTGATTCCGGGACTCAGTGGACAGTTGCTGAGGGCGGCGCTCCAGGACACAACGACGTCGCAGGCCGGAGTGCCCGTGTCGTTGGTTGCCGAGGCGATTCCGGCGAACGTGGGCTGAAGCGTGCAGTTGCCCGTGTAAGCGGCCGTCGCGCATCCGGAAGAGGCTCCATCCGTGCAATTGTCCCCCGACCGCACCTCGTAGGCGTAGGAGTAGCCCCCCTGGACGAGAGCGTCGAGATAGCTCGTCGTGTTCGACTGGCCGATGTAGTGATACGCCGTCGCCGCCGCCGAACAATTTCCGTCGGCTCGATAGATCTGGTACCGCGACGCTCCCGGCACGATGTTCCAACTGAGGCTGATCCCGGAAGGGGGATTGTTCGTAGCCGTCAGCCCGGTCGGCGCCGCAAGGGCGACGTTGCAATCCGCATAGGTGACGACGAGGGCATATCCCTGTCGAAACGAATAGGGCTCTGCGGGTTGCCCAGGAACCGCGGTGCCCTTGACCCGAAGTGTCCAGGTGCCTGCGGCAGGAGTCTTGAGAAAAACTTCTTCGACATTGTTGAGCAGGTCGGCACTGCCGCCCGTGGCGCTCTGTCCGGCCGAAAAAACGTTGCCTTTATACACCGAGCTCGAGGGGTCGACGACCTCGAGATCGAGATTGTTGACGAGACTTACGGCCGTCAGACCGGAGGCCTCGGGATCGGACCAGACCAGCGTGACTTTGAGGGGTTGCCCCGCTGCCACCTGAAGCAGATAACTGTCGTTCTCTCCCGTCGCCAGGCCGGTCGCGTTCCATTTGTCCCACACCCGGGTGCGCCGCGCGTCACGGCTCGGTGTGGAGAAGAAAAGGGCATTGTCGAGCTGAATCCGGCCAAAGCCCTGATTGTTGTCCGGGGTGAAGGAGTTGAACATCGTCGCCTGGGTCGTGTTGCCGATGTCCACGGCGCCGTTGATGAGCGTTGCTTTGAGGAGCGCCGAGCTGGGATCGAGCGCGTTGGCCGCGACCTTGGCTCCGGTCGGATAGTAGCCGTCCGCAAAATATTCTCGCAGCAGAGTCGCTCCGCCGGCCGTCGTCGGCGTGGCCATCGAGGTTCCCTGCAGGGATTTCGTCGCACAATTGTTGGTGGTGTGGCTCGCATCCCCCGATGCCGAGATGATGCCGACGCCCGGAGCGCTGACGTCGGGTTTGATCCGCCCGTCCGCCATCGGACCTCGGGACGAAAACGACGCCATCGCATTGGCTCCCGTCGAACCGTTCGTCGTGGCTCCCACGGTCACGCAGTTCTTCGCCCCGCCGGGAGATCCCACCGTCGTCGCTCCCGGGCCGTCGTTCCCGGCCGCGAAAAGAATCAACAGATCCTGCCGCTGGTAAATGATCCGGTCGATGACCTGACAGTCACCGGTGTAGACGCCTGCCGTCGGAGCTCCCCAGGAATTCGAGTGGACGCGAACTCCCGCGTCGTAGGCCTGTTTCCAGATCAGGTTGTAATCGTTGTTGAGACCGTCGAGGCAGCCGGTTGTTTCGCTGCCCGCATCCTGAAAGATGATGTGGGCGTTGGGCGCCATGCCGTCTCCGCCGTCGTGGCCTCCGGTCGACGAAGTCGACAACGTCAAATAGTTGTCGCCGACGACCGATCCGCAAACGTGGGTTCCATGCTCGGATTCGGGACTTGTCCCGCAAGTCGTATTTCCGTCGTAAGACGTCGCGTTGGGGAGGACGTAATAGGCCGCGACTTTCTTCGTGAGATCGATCGTTCCGATGCCGGGGAGCGCCGGGCTCTGCGCCGCCGTCACTTCCCCGATCGCGTTCGACAACCGGAAGAAGCACATGTCGTCGTCGAGGCCGGTGTCGGAAACCCCCGGGGTCTGCCCGGTCCCCGTGATTCCGTGGTTCCAGATCGTGGCAGACAGGGAATAAGTCGTCTTGTTCGTCGTGTCGTAGGACTGAATCACCCAGACCGAGTTGTCGTTGAGCACGTGCGGCAGAAACCAGGGGTCGACGCTCCACACAGCCGGGACTTCGGCTGCGGCGTCGACGAACGGATGGACATGCCCTTCGGGAACGAAGACCCGGAGTGTCGCCCCGGTCAAAAGCTCACCGTGAATCGCCGAAAACAGGATCGTCGGGTCTTTCGCCAGCAGATCGTCGAGCACGAGGAACGGGTTCTCGCCGGGGAAGAGACGGAAATCGAGCAGGAGCCCCTGATTCCACCTCTTCGACAGCAGCTCCGGAGCGAGCTTGTAGCCTCCATGAAAAGCTCCAACCCAGCGAACAAGAGGGTCGCGGGCGAGCCTGCCGGCGTCGATCCCGTTCAATCGAACGACATATGCCCGATTCGGAACGTAGTCGAGCAGATCCACTCCGAGCGATTCGAGATGCGCCCGGATTTCGGGAGTCGCGTCTTCCCGGAGCTGGATCAATCGGTAGGGTGAGCCGGAAATACCATCGCCGGAATTCCCCGCGAGCGACGCGGGCTCTCCTTCGCCGACCGGGTCGAACGCCGCCGCACGAAGGAGAATCGAGCGCCCGTCCCCGAGCCGGAGGCGCAACTCGTCCAGCGGGGGGCGCCGATCGACGGCGTCGGCGAGCACTCCGGGAGGCGCCGACATCGCCGCATCGTGCAGCAAGACTCCCGTCGCATTCGATCGGGAACAGATCGCCAGGACGAGGGCCGTAGTCAAAGTGATCCTACGAGCGAGCGCGATTTGAAAATTCCTCCACGAAGATTTCTTTTTCCGCCGGGTCGTCACTCAACCGAGAAGAACAGAGTACCCCGGACCCGGCCGAAACCCAAAGCCGGCCCGGGTCACGAGCCACGAAGAGCTAAAAAAAAACGATGTTCCATCCGCAGGACTTCTCCTTGATAGAATCCCCGCCCCTGGGAACGGGGAAACGACATGACAGCGCACCGGATCATTCCCATCAGCTCGGGCAAAGGGGGAGTCGGAAAGACGACGACCGCGGTCAACTTCGCTTTGTCCTTGTCGCGATTCGGAAAGACCGTCCTCGTCGACCTCGACACGGGAACGTCGTCCGTCCGAAACACCATCGACACACCGGTCTCCCGCGACCTCTATCATTTCTTCCGAAAAGGGTACGCCCTCGGAGACTGCGTCACGACCCTGCCGAAAAACCTGGATCCCGAGGGGACGTTTTCGAATTTCGGCTTCGTCGCGGCGCCGAAACACTTCATCGAAGAGATCACGAATTTCGACGAAGACCACCGGCACAAGATCTACGAAGCGGTCAACAATCTTCACGCCAAGTACATCGTCCTCGACCTCAAAGCCGGCCTCGATTCCAACGTCATCGATTTTCTCCCCTATTCGAACTCCGGAATCCTCGTCTTCACGCCCCATCTGACATCCGCCACCATGGCCGCGTCCGACATCGTCAAGGCGATTCTTTTCCGGACGCTGCGAATCGTTTTCGAAAAGGGATCCCCCGTTTACGAGCGGGTCCGAAACGTGAAGTATCACCGGCTGGTCGGCGAGCTGATCGAGCGGGTCGAAGACGGATACGACGACACGGTCCCCAATCTCGACGCTTTTCTCGTCGACCTCAAGGAAGCACTCGGAGACCATCCCATCGTCGACTCCCTGCTCGAAGTGCTCGAGGGTTTTCGCGTCTATTACGTGCTCAACATGTTCGACGGGGTGGAAGAATCGTTCGAAACGGCGATCCGGCCCTTCACGAACAACATCGTGGTCAATCTCTCCGAACGAATCGAGGTGACAAACCTCGGCTGGATCATCCGCACCGAAAAAATTCATCAGGCGAATTGCTCGCGTACGCCAGCGCTGCTCGTCCGGGAATCGAAAAGAACCATCGACGACGCGATTCACAAGCAGCTCGACGATCTCGCCTCGACCTTTCTCGGCCTCAAACCCGCCCGGCGAAAAACCCGAGCCCTGGGCGCCACCGAAATGGTCGACCCGAGCCAGTGCCTCGAGGTCCAGCTCGACAATCTGCGAGTGATGTACGCCGATCAGGGAAAATCGAACTACCGCGAAAACTTCGCCTACATCGTGAACCGCGCGCTCTACCTGATGAAGTCCGGGCGAACCGGCCAGTTCGGGATGCGGAAGCTCTGCCGCCGGGACGAAATTCTGGCGGAGCTTTTCAGCCCGGAGTTCTAAGTAAAGAACGGCGCAAAGGTCCGGAGTGGAACGAGCGAGACTGCAGAGCAAGAACACCAAAGCGACCTGAGCAGGCACGCTTTTTCTGCCCCGCGATTCGGCTCCCCGGCGTTCGGCCCGATCCACTGGCGTTCGGCTCTCGCGCGGCGTATGAATCGAGTCTCGGCATTCTTCTTCTTCAATGCCGCGCTCGGAGGTTTGGACGGGTCGCGGGACAACTCGGTCGTCGCGCGCGGGCGCGAGATTCCGGCGAGTCGTCACGCCGGTGACGCGCGCGACGCCCTCAAACAGTCCCGCTTGCGCCCGTCCAAACCTCCCGCCTCACCCAAGTGGATCCTCGGGCCTCACTCAGGGGAACCTCATTCGCGGGGCGGGGGTTATTGAGCCCCGAAGCAAAGACAAGAAAGACCAGGGAACTTCGGACGGGCTTGCTCCGGGCGTCTGCTGGTCCCCCTCGTCCCACCGTACTTCCCCGTGCTCCTTGCCCTCCGACGCTGAAGTACGATGTCGCCATGTCCCGCAAGCGCGATCTGCTTTCCCTCTTCACCCGCGACGGGCTGATCGAGGCACTCACCGGGTCGAAGGGGAAAGCCCGGATCGAGGGTATCGTCAGTGAGGCCACAACGATTCTCGGCTTCCGCTCGGCACCGCCCGAAAGAAAGGATCTCCTCCGGCATGTTCGAACAAGCCTTCAAGAACATCGACGACGTTCTCTGGAAAGACGCCGGCTGCACCAGTGAGCTCGACTACACCGAGCAGACCTCGTGGCTCCTCTTCCTGAAATACCTCGACGCACTCGAGCGCGACAAGGCCACCGAAGCGGCCCTCGACGGCCGCAAATACAGCCACATTCTCGACGCCCCCTACCGCTGGGAGGCGTGGGCCGCGCCGAAGGGGAAAGACGGTCAGATCGACCACAACACCGCCGCGACCGGCGACGACCTCATTGCCTTCGTCAACGGCAAGCTCTTCCCTTACCTGCACGGTTTCAAGCAGAAGGCCACCGGCCCGAACACCATTGAATACAAAATCGGCGAGATTTTCGGCGAGATCAAGAACCGCATCCAGAGCGGCTACAACCTGCGCGAGATCGTCGACCACATCGACGAGCTGCGCTTCCAGTCCCAGACCGAGAAGCACGAGCTCTCGCACCTCTACGAAGCCAAGATCCGGAACATGGGCAACGCCGGAAGGAACGGCGGCGAGTACTACACCCCGCGCCCGCTCATCCGTGCCATCGTCGCCGTCACCGCGCCGAAGCTCGGCGAGACCATCTGCGACCCAGCCGTCGGCTCGGCCGGCTTCCTCTGCGAATCGTTCGAATACCTGAAGGCGCAGAACCCCCAGCGCACCACCGCCCAGGACCGTGCCCTGCAGGAGCGCACCTTCTACGGGAAGGAAAAGAAGTCACTCGCCTACGTCATCGCGATCATGAACATGATCCTGCACGGCATCGAAGCGCCCAACATCCGCCACACCAACACGCTGGCCGAGAACCTCGCCGACGTACAGGAAAAGGACCGCTTCCACATCATCGTCGCCAATCCCCCCTTCGGCGGCAAAGAGCGCAAGGAAGTGCAGCAGAACTTCCCGATCCGCACCGGCGAAACCGCGTTCCTCTTCCTCCAGCACTTCATCAAAATCCTCAAGGCCGGTGGCCGGGCCGGCATCGTCATCAAGAACACCTTCCTGTCGAACACCGACAACGCCTCCGTCAGCCTGCGCCAGAAACTCCTCGAAGAGTGCAACCTCCACACGGTGCTCGACTGCCCCGGCGGCACGTTCCTCGGCGCCGGCGTGAAGACCGTCGTGCTCTTCTTCGAGAAAGGCTCGAAGACGCGCAAGGTCTGGTTCTACCAGCTCGATCCCGGCCGCAACATGGGCAAAACCAACCCGCTGAATGACGGGGACCTTGCGGAGTTCCTCGAGTTGCAGAAAACCAAAGCCGACTCGCCAAAAAGCTGGAGTATCGACGTGGGGAGCATTGATCCGAAGACGTTCGATTTGTCCGTGAAGAACCCCAACGGCGGCGAGGAGATCGCGCACCGGAGTCCGGCGGAGATCATGGACGAGATCGCGGCGCTCGATGCGGAGAGCGCGGAAGTGCTGGCGGGGATCAGGAGGCTGATGTGAAGCTGACGAAGGCCTTCTTCACGGAAATCCCCGAGCTGATCGCCTCGGCGCGGGCCACCGTCGCCCGGGGCGTGGATCTCGTTCAGGTCCACACGAATTTCGAGATCGGCCGGCGGATCGTCGAACAGGAACAAAAGGGGAAAGACCGTGCGGAGTATGGGCAGCAGGTGATCAAGGTTTTGGCCGAACATCTCACGAAGGAGTTCGGCATCGGTTTTTCTGCGAGAAACCTTGCGTCGATGAAGGCGTTCTATCTTCAGTATCAGGATCGCAGGACAATTTTGCAGAGGCCGTCTGCAAAATTCGTTTCGGCTTCCAAAAGCCCCTCGCGGCCTGGCCAATCCGGGAGTTTGCAAGCGTCGTTTGCAAAATTGCAGCCCCACCCGATTGCCCGGACGACGGCCGGTAAATCCGAGTCCCGCCCTTTCACCCTCAGTTGGTCGCACTACGTCTTCCTGCTCAGCGTAAGAAACCCCGAGGAACGCAGCTTCTACGAGATTGAATCCAGCAGTCAGGGCTGGACACTCAAAGAACTCAAACGCCAGTTCGACAGCAGCCTCTACGAACGGCTCGCCCTCAGCCGGAACAAGTCCGGGATTCGCAAACTGGCCCGCAAAGGGCAGCTCGTCGAAAGGCCGCAGGACATTCTCAAGGAACCGCTCGTTCTGGAGTTCCTCGGCCTCGACGAGCGTTCGCGCTATTCCGAGTCGGATCTCGAATCGGCCGTCATCGACCAGATCGAAACCTTCCTCCTGGAACTCGGCAAGGGCTTCCTCTTCGAAGCGCGTCAGAAGCGTTTCACCTTCGACGGCGATCACTTCTTCGTCGACCTCGTCTTCTACAACCGCCTCCTTCGCTGCTACGTTCTCGTCGACCTGAAGCTCGGCAAGCTCACCCACCAGGACCTCGGCCAGATGCAGATGTACGTCAACGCCTTCGATCGCGACGTCAAAACGAAGGACGAAAACCCGACCATCGGCATCGTGCTCTGCAAGAAGAAGAACGAAGCGCTCGTCGAGATCACCCTGCCGCGCCAGTCGAACATTCATGCGAAGGAATACCGGCTGTATTTGCCGAGCAAGGCCGAGCTGCGGGAGAAGCTCATCGAATGGGGAAATGTGGCGGGAGGTGGGAGATGAGGCAGGAGAAGCGGGAGGGTCACGCGGAGACGCGGAGGGCGCGGAGAGAAGCAGAAGATGCGACGTCCGGGTTCTACGCCCCTCCGCGTGATCTCTCCGGGGTCGTCGCGCTGGATGCGGGGAGCGCGGAAGTGCTGGGGAACATCAAGCATGCCCTGAGCCTGTCAAACGGGGCGCTCTTATGAAGAACGGGTGGGAGACAAAAAAGCTAGGCGATTTTTGCGCCATCACGAGCGGAGGAACTCCGTCGAAGGACAACCCGCGCTTCTGGACTGGTGAAGTTCCTTTTGTGTCAGCTCGAGATTTGAAGTCTGACAGGATCGACACGGCGTTTCTTCATATTTCGCGCGAGGCGGTCCAGCATTCGGCGACGAAGCTGGCGCCGGTCGGATCGCTTCTGATGCTGGTCCGAGGTATGGGCCTCGCCAACGGCATTCAAATTGGGGAAGTCACTTCACCAGTCGCCTTCAACCAGGATCTTCGGGCAATCCAGGTACCGCTTGACTGGGTGCTTCCTCGATTTCTTCTGCTCGGACTCAGAAACAGTTTCATCAACGGCGAAGGCGAGCGCGCGTTGAGTTCCGCAGCACACGGGACGCTGAAGATTGATGCCGAGATGCTGAGGCAAATCGAAATCCCCGTCCCCCCGCTGGCCGAACAGCAGCGGATCGTCGGCCTGCTCGACGAAGCGTTTGAGGGCCTCGCCACCGCCAAAGCCAACGCCGAAAAGAACCTCCAAAACGCCCGCGCCCTCTTCGAAAGCCACCTCCAATCCGTCTTCACCCAGGGGTCCCTGAGAGCTGCCGAAGGGCGGGGGCCGGGGTGGAAAGCGACAACGCTTGGAGCGGAGATTGATCTTCTCGCAGGGTTCGCATTTAAGAGCGCGCAATACACGAACGACGATGATGACATCCGCCTTCTTCGGGGCGACAACATCATCCAAGGATGTCTACGTTGGGACGATGTGAAGAGATGGCCAGCCGTCGACACCGAAGAATACGAGCGGTACCAACTTGAAGAAGGCGATGTCGTGTTGGCGATGGACCGTCCGTGGGTAAAGGCCGGCTTGAAGCACGCGACCATTTCCGCAGACGACCTGCCGTGTTTGCTCGTTCAGCGCACCGCCCGTCTGCGCGGCGGAGCAAACCTCGACAACCGTTTCCTAAAGCTGCTCATCGGCAGTTCTGATTTCATCAGTCATATTCTTGGCGTTCAAACGGGCATTGGCGTTCCGCACATCAGCGGGCAACAAATAAAAGACTTCGAATTTCCGCTTCCGCCAATCGCCGACCAGCGACGCATCGCCGACAACCTCGAATCCCTCCGCGAAGAAACCCAACGCCTCGCCCGCCTCTACGAACAGAAGCTCGCCGCGCTGGAGGCGTTGAAGAAGTCGCTGCTGCACCAGGCTTTCACCGGGGAACTGTGACCATGACAGACGAATCCTCGCCCCAATCCAGCATCATCCTCTACCAGACGGAGGATGGCCGCACCCGCATCCAGTGCCGCTTCGAGGCCGAGACGCTCTGGCTGACGCAGGTGCAGATCGCGGAGTTGTTTCAGACCTCCGTGCCGAACATCAATCTCCATCTGAAGGCCATCTATGCAGAAGGCGAGCTGAGCGAGGGGGCAACCATTAAGTCCTACTTAATGGTTCGAACCGAAGGAGTGCGGCAGGTTTCCCGCGAGGTCATGCACTACAACCTGTCCGCCGTCCTCGCCGTCGGATACCGCGTCCGCAGCCATCGTGGCACGCAGTTCCGCCAGTGGGCGACGGCGCGCTTGAGCGAGTATCTGGTGAAGGGTTTCACCATGGACGACGAGCGGCTCAAGAATCCGCCGGGCAAGGGCCAGACGGACTATTTCGACGAGCTGCTGGAGCGCATTCGCGACATCCGCGCCAGCGAGCGCCGGGTGTACCTGCGGGTGCGAGAGATTCTCGCGCTGGCCGCCGACTATTCCCCCACTGAGCCGGAGACGCAGGTTTTCTTCCAGACCGTCCAAAATAAACTTCACTTCGCCGCCACCGGCAAGACCGCGCCGGAGCTGATCGCCGAGCGGGCAAACTCCGCCCGGCCCAACATGGGCCTCACCACATGGAAGGGCGGTGTGGTGCGAAAGGGCGACGTCACCATTGCCAAAAACTACCTGCGCGAAGATGAAATCGACGAATTGAACCGGCTCGTTGTGATGTTCCTCGATTTTGCCGAGGATCAGGCGAAGCGGCGAAAACAGATTTTTCTCGAAAACTGGCTGACGCGACTTCATGACTTCCTGAAGTTGAACGAACGTGCGATCTTGCCCGGCGCCGGTAAGGTCAGTCGGGAGCAGGCCACGACGCTCGCCGAGGAGGAATACGACGTCTTTGCCGCACGCCGTCGCGCGCAGTTGGAAATCGAAGCGGAGGCCGATACCCTCAAACTGCTGGAAGCCCAGATGAAGAAACTGCCGGTCGCGAAAAAGCCCAAACGGCCGAAGCCATGATCGAAGCCGAAACCCGAGCCCCAAACAAATGGCGGCTCAAGCGGAGACGCGGAGAAGAGCAAAGCAGGATTGCCCTTGCTTCGCCGTCCCAAAAGCTCTCCCGCCTTTTCCTCCTCCCCCGCTCTCTCCGCCCCCTCCGCGTCTCCGCGTGAAACGCTTCTCCTCCCTCCCCCCTCTCTCCGCCGTCGCCGCCCTCTCCGCCCGCTCCGTCCCCGGCATCGACGCAACCCAGAAAACCCACAACGCCCTCGG
>Ga0315281_10004955_pt1 | contig 19171 bp, 32 predicted proteins | sample YL17G07_0_MG_FD_204540 | JGI IMG/M metagenome (GOLD analysis project Ga0315281, IMG submission 204540) | Sediment microbial communities from Yellowstone Lake, YNP, Wyoming, USA - YL17G07_0 | ecosystem: Environmental > Aquatic > Freshwater > Lake > Sediment | place: USA: Wyoming | collected... | reverse complement strand
ATGGAGATCTGCCTAAACCCCCACCATCTCCAGCACCTAAGCCAATGCCCGAAGCTCAGCCTCTGGCAGTATCGGTGGTGCCTTAGTTGTAACTATAAATAGTTGAAATTATTGCTTTAACCCCCCGTATATTCTGGAGTCTCAATCTATCCGTTAGCAGTATTGTTATCATACAAATCAATTGGGTTTTAGAAAAACTCAGGAGTCAAATTACCTTGGCCGGAAAATCGGATTACCTTGAGAACAAATTTATAGACTGGCTCTTTCGAGGTCAGTCGTTTACGGCCCCATCCAGTATCTACGTGGCCTTGCTAACTTCTGCTCCCTCCGATGCGGGTGGCGGTACCGAAGTTAGCGGCGGAGCCTATGCTAGGGTACAGGTCGTCAGTTCTCTCGCTAACTGGGCTGGTACCCAATCCGTGGGCTCCACCACTGCCAGTTCTGGCAGTGGTGGTCAGACTTCCAACAACGGCTCTATCGTCTTCCCCTCTCCGGTTGGTGCTAACTGGGGGGTGGTTACCCATTTTGGTCTCTACGATGCGGTCTCCGGTGGAAATCTTCTCTACTGGGCGGCGCTCACTACCCCGAAGACGGTCAATGATGGCGATTCTCCGCCCACTTTTTTGGCCGGAGCCCTGACAATTACTGAGGAGTAGTAATCTTATTTGCATCAAACGAAGGTGCTCGGTATTCAAAAGCACTAAAGGGATGCAAAATGAGCAAAGTAGCGGTTCCGACTATGATTGTAGAAGCATACCGAGAATTGAAGAATGGACCCCAAGTGGGGCTTCGTTTCGGTATTTCTACGTCCACTGTTTATCGAATTCTAAGAGAGGTCGGTGAGCCGAGAGTAGGGGCACCGCCACCACCATCATTTACTGGTAGGCGTAAATTTACGCCCGAGCAAGAGCAAGATATTTCAAATCGCTATAAGACAGGGACGAGAACCACTTCTCTTAGAAATGAATTCAATTGCTCGGCATGGTTAATCCGAGATATCGCTAAACGATACGGTGCCAGAATATTTGGTAAGGGGAATCGGAACCGAGAGTTTACCGTAGAAGAAGTTAAAAAAATGAAAGATCTATTTCTCTCGGGCGCTTCTCAGTTCGAGATAGGTAAACATTTAGGTGTACATCAGGTAATTATTTCTCGTGTACTTAAGGCCAACGGGATAGAATCAATCAAAAGATTACCAGCGAAAGGTGAAAATCACGGTAGTTGGAAAGGTGGACGAGTTAAACTCGATGGTGGGTACGTGGGGATTACGTACCCTTTCGATGGGCCCTTTGCTTCTATGCGTAATCGTATGGGCTATATATCTGAACATCGTCTTGTCATGGCTCAGAAGCTAAGGCGTCCTTTGGTAAAGGGAGAGAATGTTCACCATCTTAACGGAATTAGAGACGACAACCGCGAAGAGAATCTAGAGCTATGGGTAGTGCAGCAGCCCCAGGGCCAGCGTGCAAAAGATCGGCATTGCCTCACTTGCACTTGTCCTAAGGCTGAGGACTAATCGTGGGCGCTAGTGGTACCACCACATTGGACTTTGGTGCGGCCCCTGGCAGCACCGATACTTCTGTGATTGTTACTGGTCAATCTTCTATTGTCTCTGGATCTAGAGTGGAGGCGTGGCTGGAAGTTCCTGCCGGAGGCACCGCCGATCACACCTCGGATGAACATTGGGTTGAAAACTTGAATGTGTTTGCCGGCAATATCGCCGTCGGTGTTGGTTTCACTATTTATGCAAAATGTAACTTGGGCCTGACCCAAGGTCAATTTCAAGTAGCCTGGGTTTGGCTATAACGAGGAGTAGGGCATGGGTATTCAGATAATTGGTCCCGGTGGGTTCACGCAAGAAGTCAACCAGACACTGAAGTCAGCGCGGACCACCCAATATCCGATCGAAGCCCTGGGCTTTTACCGGATGTCGGTGCAGTCTGGTCTCATTACGACCATCGCCGCGGGTACGGCCACGGCCGGGCACCTGTTTGCTTTCAGGAACGCATCCACGACTTTGGTTGTCCCCATCTATATCGGCGTCAAGTGGAGAACCGTGACTGCCTTTACAGCCGCCCAGGAAGTGGGGATGGAATTGGTAGTGGCTCGTTCGTACACAGCCAGCCATACGGCAGGTACAGCAATCGTCCTCACCGGCAACAACGGCAAGAAACGTACCTCTTACCCAACGTCTGTGATTAGCACCAGCGGCGATGCCCGTATCGCTACAACCGCGGCCCTGACGGCTGGCACCCATACTCTAGACGACAATTCCGTGGCTCAGGACCAATTCGCTGAACTGGCCACAGGCGCCGCCGTTCAAAAGGGTCGGATGGATATTGTCTGGGATATGACCAATGGACAAGATGCGCCACTGATTTTGGCCCAGAACGAGGGGTTTGTTCTTCGTAATAAAATCCTCATGGGAGCAGGCGGTACCGCCCGCGTTTCTATCGAGATCCAATGGGCTGAGGCCACCGCCTACCCGTAACAGAATATTTAGGAGTGAAGCGTGTCCCTTCTTTTGGGCAGAACGCCCATTCAGTTGGATGGGGACATCTCCTCAGCGCCGATCCTGTCGGCGACTATCTCCACTGGCATACTTTGTTCGGCGGCGGTAGCCGCCTCATCTTCAGTAACTGGCGGCCTCAGCATACTTTGTTCGGCGGCGGTAGCCGCCTCATCTTCAGTAACTGGCGGCCTCAGCATACTTTGTTCGGCGGCGGTAGCCGCCTCATCTTCAGTAACTGGCGGCCTCAGCACCAGTATCACCCCGGTCGCCCACGCCAACGCACAGGCGTCGATCACCGGCAGCCTCCAGACGACGATAAAGTTTGCCGCCGCCGTTCAGGGGCAGGCGGCCGTCACTGGCGGCCTCAATACCAGCATCAAATGCGCAGCTACTGTCTCGTCCCTGGCTTTAGTAGCTGGCGGTCTTTCAACTGGTATCAGGGTACTTGGGTCTATAGCCGCTACAAGTGCTACAACCGCCGCCGTCTCTACTGTTGTCCGATTAAATGCGGCGATTGCCGCCACCGCCACCGTCTCGGGAAATCTTCGCACAGGGGCATTCCTGAGCGGATCGATAGCGGCGACATCGACGACAGCAGCCTCACTCAATACGCAGGTTCTCTTCTCGGCGGCCATTCTTTCTTCGGCAGCGGTTAGCGCCGTAGCTTCCACGGGAATTAGGTTTATCGCCCATGTAGATGGAGCCGCTACTCTAGCTGCGACTATCTCCACTGGAATCAATCTCGGGGGCCTTCTCCAGGGTCAGGCGCAGGCCGGCGGGGCTCTTTCGAAGGCTATATTCTTGAATGGGGACGCCCTTGCCACCAGCGACTGTGAAGGCGTTCTTGTCAGTGGTGCTTTATTACTCTCTGGTGCCATTCTTGGTTCATCTTTAGTTTCGGGTGGTTTTAGGCCGGAAATTTTATTAAATTGCACTAAGCCCATAAGTGGATTTTTGACCACCAAGATTTTGATGCTGGGCGGTAGCTATGGCCACAGTTCGGTTCGTGGGGGTTTCCCCGTTCCCATCCCTCCACCGACGCCAATCGTCCCCCCTTCTCACCTTAAAGTTCCTGTATCTCAGCGGGCAATTTCTAGGAGCTTGTACTTTCGGCTATTGAGATCTTATCGGCAGCGCCATCGTTGAAGACAGGTTTTACATCTGACTTTGGTGCTGGGCGGTAGCTATATCGATTTTCTTCTGAATCCAGGCCAAGGCCCGGGCGCGAGTTACTGCATGAATCTTGGGCTTACGTTCCCATTCTTGCCTAAGGGCGTGTGCCATGGCAAGAAAAATATCCTTGCGAACGCCGGATTTCCGAAGAGCTTCTGCCTCTTTCTGAAGATCCAGAATGGCTTCGCGCATGACCGCAGTGATACCATCCGGGGGGTCGGAGAGTTGGATGTCTCGACCTGTTTCTCGCGGCAGTCCCTTGGACGCATCTGGATCGGCCCGGAGGTAGACTATTGCTCGTTCAAGCACCTCTGGAGAGTCCTGGAGATTGCCTATCCCAATATTGCAAGCGTGACAGAGAAGACCCCTGACGACCCCGGTTTGATGGTTGTGGTCTATCACCAGGACCTTGGGGATTCTCCCGCATATTTTACACAGCCCCTGCTGGTCCCTCTGGAGATTAAGAAAATCTTCCCAGCGGATTCCGTACTTGCGGAACATAGTGGCGCTTTTCGCTCTCTCTTTGGCAGTGAGGTTCCATTCTGGCCGGTCACAATCCCTACAGGCTGATCTGGTAGAATTAAAAGAGAGATGTCGGGGAAGAACCTGCTCGCAGCGGACACACTCTTTTAGGCCATTAGCGTCAAGGCAGCGTCGGCACTCTCCGTTTGAATAGACGCGGGTATGGGCCCCACATCTACTGCACATGGCCTCAACTAACAATCCGGCCAAGCGCAGATATCTGTTGGACTTACAGGTGTAACACCGGGCCCCAGGATCCGGGGCGTTGCATTTTTGGCATCGTTCCATAGGCCTAAGATTAGGACGAGCGCGTCTATTTTTCGTCGCCCTAATCTAACTTCTGTTCAGTTATAAAAACTTTCGATTTTATACTCTCAGTTTCTGAAGGAGCACGACAATGGCAATTTCTTTCAAGGCTATTCAACTTCGCGACACCCTGGCCGCTGACCTCGCGTTGCGGACTCCTAGCTTTACCATCACCAAGAGCTTTGACTCTGGCGACACCGATTATGTCGGTGCCCCTGTCATCACCTGGTCGGCTGATTCCTCCCCCGGCGTGGGCGAGCAGATGGCGGTTATCCGCGTCAAGCAGTTGGATGCTGTTGGAACTGACATCCTGGGTCTGACCCAGAATGTTTTCACTCCGACCGTGATTCAGATCGGGCTCGAAGCCTCTTCGGTCAGCGGCGCCTGCGAACTGGATGTTTCGAACTGGCTGCTCCTCATCGGCGAGTGCCTCAAGTTTGGAACCCTCGTCGAAGTCTACATGAGTGATGACGGTACTGCCCCCTCGACGGACAACGATTCTTGCATGGTTGCCTCCAAGCTCCAGGCTTCATTCTGGCCCGCGATCCAATACCCCCTCGGGACCGTCTAAGTCGTTGGTGCACCACGCCAAACAACAAGGACTACAATGTCACTTACTTTGAATGAAGACGAGCTGAAGGCAATCCTCGGTGAGGTCGAAAAGGACCTTGACGTGGTGCTCAAAGCCGAGAAAGAACGCCTCGAGAAGGACCTTAAAGAAGGTTCTCCCGAAGGTTCCCACGAAGAGTCTAGCGAAGGTTCCCCCGAAGAGTCTTCTTCGGGAATGCCCGAGGCTTCTGCTGGTGGAGAAGAGTCTTCTTCGGGAATGCCCCCAATGGCATCCCCCGAGGCAGCACCCGCTCCCGACGCTGGTACCGTGCCCCCTGATTCCGCATCTCCTCCCCCGGAGCAAGCTCCTGGTCAAGGCGGCGAAGAGGATCTTGAGGCAAAACTCATGGCTCTCCCCATGGAACAACTACATCACCTGTACTTGGCCGCAAAGCAGGCTCTTTTCTCGAAAATGCCTGCCGGTGATCCATCGGCTGGTGCGCCTCCGATGGCTCCAGGTCCCAGTGCTCCCCCTATGGCGGCTCCTGCCTCCCCGGGTATGCCCTCGATGGCACCTGCCATGAAGGGCGAAATGAAGGCTTCCCCGGCAAACGGTGGCGGCAAGACGTCGGCGATCAAGGTCGGCAAGTCCGAGACCAACGAGGATTCACTCATGAAGGCTGAAGATAAGAAACAAATGGACGACTTGAAGGCTCAGGTCGAGGGTCTCACTAAGGCTGTTACTCTCCTGGCCGGGGCTCCGCTCCGTAAGGCTGTGACCAATATCAGCCATATGCCGAAGAATGATGGCAGTGCTGATGCTGCGGGCAAGAAGGATGTGTCCAAGCTCTCGAAGTCTGAGATCACTGCCAAGCTCTCGGAGAAGACCCGTGAGCCCACCCTGGCTAAGAAAGACCGTGAGGCCATCAACGGCTTCTACGACGGTCGCTACAGCCTCGATAAGATTGCCCACCTGCTTCAGTAATTTAACGAATTTTAACCTAAACAGATTCATCGAAGGAGAAGAACATGTCGGATCTCGGAAATATCCAGTCTCTGGTAAAGGCGCTTGAGGCCGGTGGCTATAATGCTGCACCCTCGACCCTGACCCAAGGGTCGGCGTTGATGATTGAGGACCTCAGTCCTGTGATGCAGAATGTCACTTATGACAACTCACACATCAAGCTCCAGAAGATGCTGAATGTGGACAGTTGCAAGTCGACGCTGGCTCAGTTCGATCGTCAGCTCAGCTACGGTATCTTCGGGGGCTCGGCTCAGCTCGAAGGCGCAGTCGGCCAGGAAGAGACTTCTGAGTTCGTGCGTGTCGTTGTGCCGATGGCGTATTACAGCCATACGCGCAGGGTCACCCTGGTTGCGAATCTGGTGGCGACGGTCGACGGCAAGAAAGCCGAAGAGCGTGCTGCTGAGGACGCGGCTAAGAAGCTGGCTGGCGACATCGAGTTCGATGCCTTCCGCGGTAAGGCCGACTTCAGCAACGCCGGCGTCTTCGACGGCAATCCCTTGCTCATCCCCGGCATCCCCAACATCCTCGGCGTCGAGCCGCAAATCCGTCAGTCGGATGCGCAGCGCAATGCCCAGGATCAGATGTTCGGCGAGTTCGGTAGCGACGACACCGTGGTCATCCCCGGTGGCGGGACTCTGAGCCAGGAAATGGTTGAGGACGCCTCAGTGCGTTCGGCCATGAACCTGGGATCGGCGGACAAGCTGATTGTGGACCCCAAGGTCCTCAGCGCCTACAATAAAATCACCCTCGCCAAAGAGCGTATCATCCTCGCGGGTTCGCCCCAGGATGCTACCGGTGGCGAACTTCGGCGTCAATGGACGTCGACGGGTACCGTCAACGTTGAGTCGAGCCGTTTCCTCTCCGGCAAGACTCGGCCCGCCACTGCTCGTAGCAATGGCCCGGGTAGCACCAGCTCGGCGGTTGGTACTGCCTCTGGTTCTGGCACCGGTCTCAGCGCCGGTCGTTACCGCTACCTGGTGACGGCTGTCTCGGAGCTTGGTGAAGGTTCGGGCGTGGTTGTGGTCGACGGTTCGGCCAACGCCTATGTCGACGTTACCGCCGGCCAGCAAGTTGCCATCGTCATCGCGGCTGTCACTGGTGCGAAGGCGTACAACGTGTTCCGGTCCGCTGCTGGTGGCACTGCCGCTAGCGTCAAATTCATCGGCCGCGTTCTTGCCTCTGGTACCACGACTTTCACCGACCTCGGGAATAAACGCCCTGGATTCGTAACTGGATTCTTGATCGACTCCTCGACGATGTCTTTGAAGGAACTCGCTCCTTATAGCCGAGTTAAGCTGGCCCAGACTGACCTCTCTACGCCTGAAGCTCACTTTAGGTTCCTGAGTCTTGCGGTTATGCAGCCTCGTAAGAACGTGCTCATCGACAACCTCGTGGGCAGCTTCTAGTTCTAAGTAGGTAGATTCATTGAAAAATTCGTGGGGCCCGGAAGAAATTCCGGGCCCTTTCCTTTTGTGGTTGTTTGTTTGCAAAAACACGCTATTGTATTAGGCATGGGAAAACAAGTTACGTTAACGGAGACGCAAAAACAAGACATCATAGCCCGTAGGCAATCGGGAGAGTCACTCATTAGCATCTGTGTTGCTACTGGCTTGAGTATGTCCAACGTGAGATACGCCCTGTCCAAAGCAAAGGTGGTCTTGGATCCAGAGGCCAGGAAGAACAATTCCGGCGTCAGTAAAGGCCATGCCGTCCACACTCTAGCCCTGGAACTTAGGGTCCAGGGCCAAACTATAGAAGCCATAGCTCGGGCCACTGGAATGACCAAGGGGGGCATCAAAGCCCTTTTCTATAGACAGAAAATTGTTATCGGCCCGGTCCAGGCGCAAGCAAACGCCTATGAAGCTAAGCTAGAGAAGAACCCCAACGCCATGGCTGACATGAGAGCCTCTGGGGCCTATAGTCAGGAGGCAAACGAGAAAAAGCGAGAGCATTTTTCCAAATACTGGAGTGGAATTCCAGATAATAAGAGAAGCAAATACACATGGGCAGATGTGCGGAAGGCCTGTGCTGCCAGCGGCTTTGAACTGCTGCGCGATTATCCTGATTCAGACGGCATTAGACCAGACTTGGAGCCTGAATTCAAATGTCATTGTGGATCCAAATTTAAGCCGGCAATTTATGGTATTTTGAAGGGAGCGACTAGGTCCTGTGGGTGTATCAAGAGTCGACCGGAGATGGAGATACGAGAATTCGTGCGCACTATGTTCCCAGCCGCCGATAAGACTCGTTTCGTCATTGCGCCAAAGGAGCTGGACATTTGGGTCGAGGAGAAGAAGTTGGCCATTGAATACTGCGGCCTTCACTGGCACGGGGAGATCCGAAACCATGACAATCGTCGCCACTTGAATAAGCTAGAGGCCTGTCAGCGTCTGGGTATTCGTCTTGTTACTATATTTGCTGACGAGTGGCTGAACCGCCGACCCTCTGTTGAGGGCTATCTGAGGGCTATCTTGGGTAAGGTTGAGGATTCCATCGGTGCACGTAGCTGCGAATTGGATATAGATCCTCGTCTGGGTGAGATTCGTGGCTTTATGGATGAGAACCATATTCAGGGAGGGCGCGGCAGCTATCCTCTGGCACTCAGGAGAGACGGGCAACTGGTGGCGGCCATGACTTTCAGGAAGACGTCCTCCAAGAAGGGCCAGGCCGAGCCAAATACCTGGGAACTGAGCCGTTACTGCATCAAGATAGGCGTTAGTGTCCCTGGTGGGTTTAGTAGACTGCTATCTGCGTTCGTTGCCGAGCATGGACCTGAGCAGATAATTAGCTTCTCTGATCGTCGTTGGTCGGAGGGAAAACTATACGAAGTCAATGGTTTTAAGTTGGATGGGTGGGTACAGCCCAGCTACTGGTATACAGACTTGGGGTCCGATTCTGTTAGATACCATAAGTTCATGTTCAGGAAAGAGAATATCGTCAAGAAATTTGGGCCTATGTTGCCAGGAGAAACTGAATGGCAGGCGATGCAAAGGCTGCGTTTTGATAGAATCTGGGATTGTGGTCTCTGTCGATGGATCTGGAAACCAGAATAGACCCGGTGGGAGTCGGACCCACGTGGGGCAATTATAAGTTGCCTCCTCTAGCCGTTGAGGTACGGGTCTGTAGACGCTATGGTGCCGCCTTGTCTGGTTCAGGCAAGGCCTGAATTTGAATCACTCCATCTTCACCCACGCCAACGATTCGGTGGCGAGCGGGGATGTCGTAGGGTGCCGGGCTTAACCCGAAGACCGTTGATACGCGTGAGGTCGGTGCAGATAACCCGGTACGGGACTCTGGAGATGGCGCTCTCAGAGGAAATACGGTATCGGCCTGGTTCTTGTATTGTTTCCCCGTAGACAACGCCTTCGCCCACGATCAAATCATAGTCGATAGGGCTCATCGGGCGCCCACGTAGTTGTTGCAGGTTCGACACCAGGGTCGGAACTCGTTGAGGTCCTCCACCGTAGAATTGCCTTCGTCGTCGCAGTGTCGGCAATTAGCGAGTATGCCCTGGAGAGTTATATTGAGTAGGTCCAACTCCTCCTCCAGTTTTAGGATCGACTTCTTCACCGTCTCCGCCAGCGTCAACATTTCCGTCCGTGTCATTTGCTAGTCCTCTGTCTGTAGGCGTTAGCGGCGGAGATTTCCTCCTGCGTCCTGAATGTAGTTTCTTCACTGGCGAGGATTCCCGCCAAGTCGACGACGTTCATCTCCTGGAAGATGTCGTCATCGCCAACCTGTAGCTCCAGGAAGGCCTCGAGACTGGATCTTTTGCGAGCATATGCATCTCCTTGCTGAGAGGATAATACCACATCCGGATCCGCTCTGTCAAGCCCTTTTATTAGTGTCTATTTTCTGCTTTTGAGACAGTTTTTACAGGTCGTCAGTTTCCACTTTGGGGTCCACAGGCTTTCCCAGGGAAATTTCCCGCAATAGGTCCAAGTCTGGGAACCTACCAGCTTCTGCTTATGCACGGTTTTCTTATTTGCGCCCATCTGGTTCTCCATACGGCTAGATCGTCGCTAGTATCTAACTTTCCGGTCGAAAATATTGGCGACGATTTCGTTAATATCAGATAAGGTCCAATCATAATACTGCAGTTTGCAGATGATGTCAATTTTCTTCAAAGCTTTGCCCCAGCGCCTGGCTCTGATTTTCCAGCAAGTGACACAACCTCCACCCCCATTGCAGCGGGGCTCCTTTATACCCTTATAGGTCCTGTTGCCACCACAGTTTAGGGGTCTTTTCTGTTTGGACATCGTCAGCCCCTAGTAGTTCAGCTTCAACCCGTGTCGATGGCCCCAATCGACTGTAACCTCGAGAACCTCCATCGGGTCTGCATCCTCGATGGCGATCAATCCCTGGATATATAGCTCGTTCTTGAAGGACCCGCTCATTTCCTCATTAAGGCGGCGGCGCTCCTTGCGTAATATCTCGTTAGCCTCCCAGGCGGCCTTAGCTTCGCCGATGGTCATATCCTTGGCCGTTTCGGGAAAATTGAGTATATTCACCTCCACCAGTGCGTGTTTTTGTCCCTGGTACTTATCCACCAGCTCCAGGTACTTGGTTCTGGCCGCTGCAACAGCCTCTTGAGCCTCCACCTCGGACATAGTCGCAGGAGCCAGCCAATAACCGGTCTTCTCATGCTCGCCGCAGCGTTCGAAACTGATTTTTACGATCTTCATCGGCTTGCCCTCACAACGTGGTTTGAACATGTCACTTTGCCAGCTTGTACGAGAGCGCCGAGAATCATCTGCAGGTGCTCGACTCGGAAGTTGGGGATTGTCATCAGCCCAGCGTATAGGTGGCCTTCGGGGATACCCCTGGAGCCAGCAGCCTCTATGGATTCCATGATGGTGTCCACCAGTGCCGACAGGGCCTGGGTCTTTTGCTGGGTTGTAGCGGTCATCGACTTCTCCAATAGTTTTGGATACGAGAAGATAATACCATTGCCGGGAACGATCTGTCAAGTTCCAAAGAAATTGAAGCGCATCTGCTGGGGTTTGTTTCTGCCCTTGATGTAGACCCTCGCTGGACGTCCATAATCGGGCCCTGAGACGTCATCGGGGTGTTGGTGGATGATTTCCTCGAGTGTACCCATTTTTGACAGCCAGCGGCCACCTGGGAGCTGTCGGGCCGCATGTGTGGGACTAGCGCCTCTGCTGTTTCTGTAGATCACCACCTTTTCGACCCCAGCCTCTACGACGAGGGCCAGTGCATCGGCATCGCCAAGGGGCTTGAATCCGTGTCTGGCGTAGAAGGCGTCGAATTCCCTTTCCGAATACCCGGGCCAATACCAGCGATCAGTTAGTCCCACGGTCTTGGCGACGCAGTTATAGCCAGGGTCAGCGTCGGCGATTATCTCGTACCGACCCGGCTTCAAATTCGGGAACATATCCGGGTACATAGTCTTGAAAGTTTCCAGATCCAAGTCGAAGCTCCTGCTTGAGATGGCGCTATGATAGCTTCATGAAGCCAGATTTGTCAAGACCGTGGGTCGTCGTCATGGGGCACCTGTTTATGCCCTTGGTGAACAAGCCCGGACTCCTAAAATGTCAAATCTGTAGCTGCACGATGACCTCCGACCTTGAGAATGTTATTGAAGGACCGGGCATTTGCGGGATACTAGGCACATGACAATCGAAGAGGAAGAGGCCCTCCTAGACGGCTCATATTGTTTAGGTTTTTTTCACAACGAGGATCTAAGGCCCGAAATCAGAGCCCAACAGGATTTGGCCCAGAGGCTGCAGGCCGAGAGTAAAGCGAGTTGGCCCGGGTACCTTGTAGGGCACTGCTTCGCCGTCATGGAGGACGACCCTGGGATTTTGAAATGTGAGCACTGTAGCTGCACGATCAGCCTCTTCAGGACTGGCCATAATAAAGGCGCTGCCAAAGACTATATTAAAGGTCCGCCTGTATGCGGATTTCCAGTCATGGGTACCGACCCGGAAATGCTGGACACTGCCCTCTGGTTGATGGTTATTGAGCACCTGAAGCATGTGGAAAAGAATGGCGAGCCCAAGCCAGGTGATAGGCACTGGGATTTTTACCGGTTCACAATAGCCCTGCTGATGAAGGATTTTAAATGACCTTGAAGAAGATGGCCCAGAAGATAGTGCGTGAGATCCACGAGACACCCCTGGTGGGCCCGGCAGGGGTCAGGTCCCAGGTTCAGATCGTCGAGGAGGCTTTGACGCGTGTCCGTGATCGACAGCGAGCCTATATAGACCTATTTGGAGTTGTCTTATTCATCGTCTTGATGGTATCATCCTTCGTGGTCCCAATCCTCATCTTGATGCTTGGATGTAAATCATGAAGTTGCACCATATCACCATCCCCTTGGCGGTGTTTCTGATCAGCATCATCGCCATCTGCGTCTATGCACTGGCCGTAGAGATCATCGCCTACCGGCCGGTGGCAAAACATATGCAGACCCAGTGCAGGGCCTACTGCGTAGATGCTGGTATCGAAAATAGTAGCTGGAAGGATAATTGGTGTCATTGTACATCGGTGATGATCGAGCCATGAATCGTACTCTGGCTCAGAAGCTGAATTGGTTGTACTGGAATCGACTCCAGACCCATATCTTGCTAGTGCGCCGAGCCCGTTGGTATATGGTCGCCGCCTTCACCATCGGCCTGGCCCTGCTTTTCCCCTTCCACCAGGCGAGAACCAATTCAGCTTCCAGGCGAGCCGAAGGCAATGCCATGCTCTACCACAAGGCCCTAGACCGTGCCCGTGCAGCTGAGGCGATGCTTTTGCAGTGTAAGGAAGGCAGATGATGAACAATTACCGTGAGTTCGTTCAGGTGAAGGCCGATCTGACACGAAATACAGTCGAGGTTAAACTCAGAGTACCCAATGCCGATGTCGTCACTTTGATTCTTAATTCCGAAAGTGCTGCGGCCCTGCTTCGGGATTTAAACGCAGCGATCAAGGCCCTGGAACTGTGAGCGGCTACAACCCCAAGACGTTAGTGGAGGAACTCGAAGCCGAGGTCCTACAGTGTCTGGTGGAAGCTAAGTTTATATTGCCTGAACATTTTACCGTCTACTTGGAAGACGAAGGGGTCAAATTCCTGGCCAGCCATATGGAAAATATCTCCACCCGAGAACACCTTCCTCCAGAGACTAAGTTTTTCTCCCTGAGGCTGGCTTCGAGAACCATTACCTTCGTCGCAGACTCGTTGGCGACTCGGTACTCGCCAACCCATTAGGTGCCACTTGCTCGGTTTATTCCTCCAGAAGATCTTCGTCTATGGCTGTATTGGCGTTCTCGTCGAATTCTTCTTCACTAGCATCTGGTCACTGGCGAAAGGAAATCTTAAAGGCACCGGCTATAGCTACATCTGGATGCCGATCGTCTATGGATTTACAGCCATCAGCTTGGAGGCCCTATCTAGGGCGCTGCCGTGGCCATTCTACTTAAAGGCTTTTCTCTATGTGCCGATCATCTACGGCGTCGAGGCGCTTTCTGGGCTAACACTGAAGAAGCTGATCGGACACGTGCCCTGGGATTATGAGAAGAGCCGCTTCACACCCATGGGGTTGATTAACTTGAGGTATGCTCCCGCCTGGCTATTATTGGCTCTAGCTTTTGATCCGATTTCCACCTTTTTGAACAAGATCTTGAAGATAGTCGTTACTCTACCTTGATGGGGTTACCAATGGAAGACGAAAATTTTGAGTTCATGGAGAAGGCTGTAGGGGTTGCGGCTGGAGGCGACGATCTCGCAAGGGGATCAAGACTACGTGGACGTGACCGCGACGACATGGGCCCCGCCGATGAGGCGCCAGCGGTTGGCAGCCCCTGCCAGTATACGATTCTCGGTGGTGGATCGTGCTCGCCCGTAAGTAAGACCCAAGCCACCCTGGTTCCCGCCATTTACCGAATTAACTGGGATCCAGAAGGGCGTCCATATTTTACTCCCCAGAATATTCCCGTCGACAAGCTGGTCCTGCTCCCAGACAGCCGCAGCGAGGAGGTGGTGAAGGAGATCCAGCACTTTTGGACTCTCCGGGCTAGATTCAACCACTATGGCTACATCCACAAGCGGGGCTTTCTCCTCTGGGGTCCTCCGGGCTCCGGGAAAACTTCTACCCTTATGTTTGTCATGGCCGAACTCGTGCGCCAGGGTGGAGTCGTGTTCCTGCTTGGAGACTCTAGTCCCAATGCCTTCTCTGGTGCGCTTGCCACCTTCCGGAAGATAGAGCCGAATCGTCCGGCGATGGTGGTCCTAGAGGATATAGACGCTATCATCCAGCGCCGGGGTGAGTCTGAGGTTTTGTCCCTCCTTGATGGCGAATCTAGTATTGACAACGTCTGTTATGTGGCGACCACCAACTATCCGGAAAACCTGGATGGTCGCGTTATTAACCGTCCCAGTCGTTTTGACCGAGTTGTAAAGATCGGCATGCCTTCTCTCGCAGCCCGTCTCGCCTACTTGAAGAGCCGGAATTTGCCAGAAGAGCTGGATCTTCAGGAGTGGGCTAAACGCACCGATGATTTCAGCGTCGCACATCTGAAGGAACTGATCGTTGGCGTAGTCTGCTTCGGTAATCACTTTGAAGTGGAGCTGAAACGGCTGCGCTCTATGTTCAGGGCCCCGAAATCAGACGATCCCAAGGCGTCTGTTGGCTTTGGGGCTTAGTGGCGCCCCAATCTTGAGGAGGTGCCAACGACTCCCGTCGCAACACTGGGGCCTGAATACCTGGAGATGGTTCACAGTTGCTGGCGCTGTGGATTTTTCTACCTCGGACAGCTGACCCGAGACAGGATAGAAGAGATGAAGGGAGTTATGGGAGTGATTAAACCGATGCGGGCTACCGTCTTCTACACCAGCGCCGAAGGTAGTCGCCGCCCCTGTACTTGCGGATTGAATTTAATTGATCCGGCCCAGGATTTGAGTTTGACAAGTAAGTGAATTGGGTGTTATAATATCTACAGAAAGGAAACGGGTACACAAACAACGGAAATTAAGTGAGGGTAGCTCAGAGAAAGAGCACCGGGTCAAGGACGGAAAAACCGGGCAACCGGAGAAGCCGTTACCATCCGGAGGTCGGTGGTTTAAGTCCATCCCCTTACACCAGTTTATAGCTTCAAACCCCTGGGCGCCGGGGTGAGAGAGGTGAAAGTCCTCAGGCGCGCTTTATCGGGGCTGGGGTTTGTTAGCCCGAGTCATTGTCATAAATGACCCCCGACCATTTTCGGTTCCCGGCCGTTCCGGGGTAGTACAATTTCGGGTCTCCCTGAATTAACAGGGTCTGTCGGAGTCTGAGAACTCTGAGCCCATTTTTATTGCGGGGACAAGCACCGGGCGCTACTTAGCCTCATAAGCTAGGGCCGAAAGGCAAAGCTGGTTCGATTCCAGACCTCCGCAACACTCTCAGTCCGTGATCGAATTCCCAGTGGCAATTTCTACACATGAAGATTGAGAAGATCAACGACGATGTCACCAACCTTGACATCAAGCGGTGCTACTTGCCTTTTATCGTCTCTGCCCCTTGCCCAAAATGCGGGATCGTTGTTGAACGAGATTTGGCCAACGATTATATCTCGTATCCAAAGACGGGCAGGAGCTTTCCTCTTCATATGGTACATGACCTCGTCACTAGTCTACCCGGTACTCCCACGATCTACGGTGAACACGAATTTAATGTACTCGTGCGTTTAGATCTTGAACTGAGTGCGGTGAATCCATGACCTGGTTTGTGCAGTTGATTTGTGGGGTGATGATCGTCGCCGCATGCATTGGAATCAGCTGCTTGGTCGTGGCAATGGCCGAGATGAAGCGCCCTAGTTTCTGGCGTGAATATAGGGCGGCTCTGAGTCGTGAGATCTTCCGCGAGGAAGTTGTGGCCGCAGTCAATGCCGGCATCTCCGTGAATACGATCGCCCGCAAATTTGGCGTATCTAGGACCACAGCCAATAGGTGGTTTACCGGTGATGTAACTCCCCACCAGCTAGTAAGGGTGGATGTTATCTGCGTCTTGCAGAAAATGCGTATGGACTTAGCCGGACGCTGATGCTATAGTAGAATCTTCTCCAACCTGAGGACCATCGACATGATTAAAGACGAGAATCGGGAAATTTGTATCGGCTGTACAACCGGGAATCATTTTTTGTGTAGGAGCTTCGCCGGAGCAGCGCCCAAGCACGCGACCCGTCATTCATCCTGGATGAAGCAACGTGCCAAGGATCGTCAAGCCGAGCGTATCCGCGAAGAAGAGGAAATGCGTATCGCCAGGGTCTTTCACCGGGCAGAGTCATGAAGAAGAAAGCTCCGATCAGTTGGTGTCTAGAGGTAGCCGCGGCCGTCGATGCTGGCGTAAAGATCGAGGATATTATGCACACCCTCGGCGTTAGCCGTCCTACGGTCGAGCGCTGGATCGCCGGCAAGAGCATGCCGGCTTTGGCCATGCGTGAGGTGGGGTTGGGGCGGATCCTCGCACTCTTGCCCAAGCCCAAATAAGCCATGAAAGAGATTCTGGTCAGCGGGCTTGTTGCCCTGGTTGACGACGAAGACTTCGTCAAGGTCTCGGACTTCAAGTGGACGTTACATAGTCGTGGGTACGCAACGGCATATGCCGGAGGCGGACGCCGAGACCAGAAGTACGTTCTGATGCATCAGCTTATCGTTTCGTCCGAAGCCGATATTGACCATCGGAACGGTAACAAGCTGGACAATCGAAAACAAAACCTTCGACCCGCCACTCGAAGTCAGAACAATGCCAACAGAAAGGCCCAGCCGCATTCGTCCAAGTACAAAGGAGTGCGCTGGCATCGCCAAAATAAGAAGTGGACTGCTCAGATCGGCGTGGATGGGAAGTCCAAGTACCTAGGCTCGTTCGTTTCGGAGGAAGAGGCAGCACAAGTCTACGACAGAGCCGCGATAGAGCTGTATGGCGCATTCGCGAAGGTCAACCTGGAGGCGGCATGATCTCGGCCAAGGTCATTCTCGATTCTCAATCTGAAGAAGGTAAGCGGATCACCACCTTCCTCCTAGAGTACCCGCGCTTCATCCACAGCGAGTTCCTTACTCACCGGATGTTTAGTCGGAACGCGGCCAGTTCCCGCGCGATCCCAATTGAGAAGATGCTGGAGCGGGTGTGCAGAGATCCTGCAATGCCTGTGTTCTGGGGCAAGAACCAGAAGGGCATGCAGGCCGAGGAAGAGTTGTCGAGTGTCTCCCCCGTTAGCCCCTTTGATCCGAATTTAGATCCCATGGTGTCTGCAGAAGAGATGACCAGCCCGTTACTCAATGCCAAAATTGAGTGGCTTCGGGCCCGGGACTTTGCGGTCATGCAGGTTCAGAGGTTGTTGGCGTTGGGCCTCCACAAGCAGCTGGCGAACCGGCTCCTGGAACCGTGGATGCACATCGCTGTCCTCTGTACTGCCACCGAGTACGGGAACTTCTTCAACCTCCGCTACCACAAGGCGGCTCAGCCCGAGTTCCAGGCCCTGGCTAAGGCCATGTATGAGGCTTACCAAGCCAGCACACCAAAAGTCCTGAAGGTTGGTGAGTGGCACTTACCGTTTATTACAGAGGCTGATCAGACCCTGCATGAAAAATACCTAGCCGATGATCCGCTGGGCCAGGTAAATCCATGGTTCCTGCAGCAGATCAGCGCCGCCCGCTGTGCTAGACTCAGCTATAATAATGTCGACGGTACCAGCTCCAGTATTGAGGCGGATTTGGCACTCTACGAACGGTTGATGGGCGGCTTCCCTAAGCACGCGAGCCCGACCGAGCACCAGGCACAAATAGCTCCAAATTCAGGCGTTCAGTCTGGCAATTTCTTCGGCTGGACCCAATTCCGTAAAACTATCGAAGGAGAGAATCTTCCTATTTTTCCGGGGCCGCTATAGTCTTCCTATGAAAAAAGTACTGAAGAAGATAGGTCGGAGTCGTATATTCTCGCTTCTGGCTGTATGTAATACTCTCATGGCCTTGGCCTATGTCCAAGAGGGTCGTAATTTTCTGGCAGCATCGTGGTTTCTCAACGCGTCGCTTCATGCGGTCCTCGTTCTTAACAAGAAAGCGGGTAAATAGTCATGGATTCAGTTTCAGACACATCCTCGATTCAGCAAGAGTACCAGATCCCGGAGGTTAAAAACTATAGTCAAGCAAAAAGATTTGCCAAATCTCTTTTCGGGCCTCTGGTACGAGTTCGGCCCCCGCGCGGGGTAGGCGAATATGAAGTCTACATCGAAAAGAATGGGGAGAAGCTCTCCAGCCTCGGCTCGGGGTCCACTTATACAGAGGCTCTGCAAAAAGCCCTGTCTGTGGTCATCGCCTTTGAGGGAACGCGCGGCAAGCTTCCCCGGGGAGTGAGCCCCCAGATGCCCGTCGATACCATCAAGAGAGGTCGGCATCGGCTCAGCTTGTCGCAGGCGGTGAAGCCGGAACATGCGCAGACGCTAGCCAAGGCTATTCCCAAGCTTAAGAACAATGAGGTGGTTGCTGTCGAGAAGCTACTCAGCCTTTCACAAGATCCGGAAGTTCCGATCCTGGCCCAGCTTGCCGCCCAATCTATCGGCGATCTACTCAACGAAGCCGCTGCTCGTCCTGAGCCAAGGTTTGCTTCCAAGAAACCGCCGTCCACAGGTACCAGGTAATGGAAACAGAACTCCGTCGGCAATGCGAACAGGCCCTGGCGGCTGTTAGAGACTTGTTCGGATCCGGAACTATCGAAGCCCCCGCCTACTATAAGTGTGTTGTCGCCATGGCCTATGAATATATGGCCGGTGACGAACCAGAAACCTCGGTGTCTTTGCTTCTGGAGGTCCCCCTCAGCTACTATCAAGAGCATCAGGTCCAGCAAATGCTTGAGGATGATAAATACGCGGCCTGCGTCCGACTCCTGGCCCGGAATATCGTCCTCCGAGGGTATCTTGATGGGACGATGCCATTGCCCGGAACGGCTAGAGCCTAGAGGAAATATGGAATCAGATATCGTCAGGCGAGTGCTCGACCTGGAGGAGATTAAATCCTATCATTGTCAGGGGATGCTACACTTCTTCTTCCCGTTAGACCTTGGAGGGGACGTAGCCATCGCCTACCTGAACCCGCTGCCAGTCAGAGAC
>Ga0315281_10004954_pt1 | contig 19173 bp, 16 predicted proteins | sample YL17G07_0_MG_FD_204540 | JGI IMG/M metagenome (GOLD analysis project Ga0315281, IMG submission 204540) | Sediment microbial communities from Yellowstone Lake, YNP, Wyoming, USA - YL17G07_0 | ecosystem: Environmental > Aquatic > Freshwater > Lake > Sediment | place: USA: Wyoming | collected... | reverse complement strand
CGACCACACCGTGCGGCTGATACCTGATATCACACCACGGTATTGCCCATAGCGCTCGTAAGGGAAGGCCTCGTAGCGCAGCACCACTTCCTGACCCGCGGCGATGAAGCCGATGGCGCGCGTCGGCACCAGAAGCTCGGCGTGCAGCCCGCTACCCTTGGGAACGATGGTGGCGAGCAGAGTTTCCGCGGCGACCGACTGGCCGGCGTTCACGGCGATGTTGGTCACCGTGCCCGTGGTGGGGGCGCGGATGATAGTCTCGCGGCGCGCGTCCTCCTGCGCGAGACTCTGATGGATTTCACTGATCTGCCGCGCGACTTGCTCGACCTGGGTGCGCGATTTGAGTGCAATCGACGGCTCCTCCATTCTGGCTGCGCCCAGATCGCGTTCGAGCGTGGCACGCTGGCGCTTCAGCGCTTGCAGGCGGATTTCCTGATCGATGGCTTCATCGTGTTTCTGACGAGCGATGATGTCGGAGACGAATTTTTCTCCCGCAAGCTGCTGAAATCGTTTTGACTGTTCATGGGCAGAGGCAAGGCGCTGTTGTTGCAGTTTGATTTCACGGTCAAGTTGTGTCACCTCCGATTGAAGGTCCAGGACGCGTTTTTTCACCTGCTGAACCTGCTGCTCGCCGAGTTCGCGCCACTGGTTCTGCTCTTTCTCGAGGATGGTCTTGCGCTGCTGCAATTCCTCGGTGATAACGCCGCTCGTAGAGGAAGCAGTCTGAGTGGAGCGGTCGTAGGAAATCTTGGCCATGGGTGCTTCGGCCAGTACTTCGTCGCCTTCCTTGATGAACAGGGCGGCTACGCGCCCGGCATCCGGCACCGATACGCGTGCGGCGCCGGCATCGAGCTCCAGATAGCCTTCCACGCGCTCACGCCGCGTGTATTGCCCCCAGACGGCGACTGCGATAAGCAGTGCGGCCGTACCAGCGGCAAGCAGCGTGAAAACCCAGAAGGGGACGCGACGGGCTATGGTCGCTTCGCCGAGATATTTCTCGCGTTGCGCATCGATAGCCTCCTGCCTGAAGAGTTTTCGCGTCATGAGTTGCGGCCTTGTAATTCGAATTGATGGCGGCGCGACGATTGTAATGCATGGCGCACAAATCGTGGCAGGGTTTGGCAAATCCCTGCCATGAAGTGTCAACTGGGAGCGATTGCCCTGCCTATGACATCGCCTTCGCCATGCGCGCAGCACCCTTCTCGAGGTTCTGCATCGAAGTGGCAAACGAAATGCGCAGATAACCTTCCATGCCGAAGGCCGATCCCGGCACGGCGGCGACAGCCTCGTTCAACTGCATGAGGTAATCGCACAGGGCAAGATCGGCCGGCGCGGGGAGCTTTCCGGCCTTGTGCATGCGCGCGATGGCGTCGCGGCAATCGGGGAAAACATAAAATGCGCCTGCCGGGTAGAGGCATTTCACGCCTGGGATGGCATTGAGTGCACGGGCGACAAATGCGCCGCGCTCCTTGAAAGCCGTCACCATCGGGTCGATGCATGTCTGGTCGCCGTTCAGCGCGGCCTCGGCGGCGTATTGCGAAATCGACGACGGGTTGGAAGTGGAATGCGATTGCACATTTTCCATCGCGGTGATGATTTCCTCCGGGCCGCCACAGTAGCCTATGCGCCACCCGGTCATGGAATACGCCTTGGAGACACCATTCAGCACCATGCTGCGGGCATAGAGTTCCGGGCAGGCATTGACGATATTCACGAACTTGCCGCCATCGAGAAGGATATGCTCGTACATATCGTCTGTAGCGATGATGATGCCGGGATGTTTTTTCAGCACCTCGCCCAGCGCTCTGAGTTCAGCCAGGGTATAGACCGCACCAGACGGGTTGCTCGGACTATTGAGGAACATCATTTTGGTTTTGGGGGTGATCGCGGCTTCAAGTTGCGCCGGCGTGATCTTGAAGCCCTGTTCGATACCGGCGGCTATAAATACCGGCTTGGCGTCGGCCATCATCACCATGTCGGGGTAGGAGACCCAGTACGGCGCGGGGATGATTACCTCGTCGCCCCTGTTGAGAATCGCCAGGCACAGGTTGAAGCAGCTTTGCTTGCCGCCGCAAGAGACGAGGATCTGTTTTTCGGTGTAATCGAGACCATTGTCGCGCTTGTATTTGGCGATGATCGCCTTCTTCAGCGTCGCCGTTCCGCCTGCCGGTGTGTACTTGGTATAGCCCTTGTTCATGGCCGCGATGGCGGCGTCCTTGATGAATTGCGGCGTATCGAAATCGGGTTCGCCCGCACCAAGTCCGATGATGTCCTTACCCTCTGCCTTCAGCTTCGCTGCCTTGGCGGTAATGGCAAGGGTGGGGGAGGCTTTGATGGCCTGCAGGCGGGTAGCTACAACTGACATGATTGCTCCAGAACTTATGAAGTGGCAAAAATCGATATTTTACCTGATTGTGCAGAGCAACAAAGCCCGCTACCGTCTCGCTCGCGCTTACCCGCTATCGGTTACATGGGAGCCGCACTCGCTTCCGGCAACGCGTTACAATTCATGAAATAGTGTATTGCCCGCTCAGTTTCGGATGACGGGCAGATAAGTACGCACCACGGCATAACGACAGGGCCAGCGCACGCATTCTTTATGACACCACAACATCCGGTTACCCCCAGCCTGGCGAGCATCATATTCGTGCGCATCCACGCGTTTGCCGGGCGCGCCGTTGCGGAACAGGCTCGCCTTAAAGAGCAGCTCGCAAGCGTGGTAACGCAGGCGATTGCAGCCTTGCCTGACGATGATCGTGTTGTACTTGAAACTCAGGATGCTCTCGCGATCGTGATGCTCAACGACGCCCGCAAGGTGCTGAAAGCGGCCTCCCTCGTTCAGGCAGCCAGTGCAGATACCCCCTTCTGCACTGGCGTTAACTTTGGACCGGTTACCGTTCAGATGGACGAGCATGGAACCGAGGGGCTTTTCGGAGACGGGCTTTTCTGTGCTGCCAATGCGGCCGATTACGCAGACCCGGGTGGGCTCTCGGCCACACGCGCTTTCCGCGATGCGCTCGCGGATAGTGCCCCGGAAATGGCTCATACCCTTGTGCCTGCCGGCGCCTTTACCGACGCTCAGGCGCGAACTCTTGACGTTTTTACACCCGACCCCCAGGCGCGCGGCAGGCGCCGGCGCAAACTGCTTGCAATAGCCACCGCGGGAGCCGTTGCCATACTGGCAATTGGTTATGGTGGCCGCATCATGCGTCTTGAAGTTATTCGCGCAGCCCAGCCCGCGACTATCCTTTTCGATATCAAGCCGCAAGGTGAGATTTTTCTCGATGGCGTTGTCAAAGGCAGGACACCTCCGCTAGCGCAACTGGAAGTGAAGGCGGGCGCCCATAGTGTACAGATTCGCAATGCTGCTTTTCCACCACTCATTGTGGACCTGCATCTTGATCCTGGCGAAAGGACCACCATAGCGCACAAGTTTGTCACGGTACGCAAGACTGCGTCCCCTCCTGCTGCCAAGCACGAGGGTTTCTGGCAGGATCTGGGTCGCAAATTCGGGATACAGTGATGAACGATAATCTGCCAGGTCGGATTGCCCGTTTCAATATCGTCTCAGAGCTGGGACGCGGCGCAATGGGAGTGGTTTATCGTGCCGAGGATCCGCTTCTTAACCGCGAGGTCGCGATTAAAACGATCCTGCTCTCGGCAGACGAGTCCGTGCGCGCCGAATATGAAGCGCGCTTTCTTCAGGAAGCCAAAGCAGCTGGCGGGCTAAACCATCCCGGTATCGTCACAACTTATGACATTGGACGGGAAGGCGATCTTGTCTATCTGGCCATGGAACTTCTCGATGGCGAGGAGCTGCGCAACCTGCTCGCGCGCGAGCGCCTGCCGCTTTCTGTCGCAATCGACATCGCCATTGAGGTTGCAGAGGGCCTCGCCTACGCACACGAACATGGTGTGGTGCACCGCGATATCAAGCCTGCCAACATCATGATATTGCGCGACCGGCATGCCAAGATCATGGACTTCGGCATTGCCATGCTGCATGTCTCCGATGTCAAGACGCAAACCGGTCTGTTGCTGGGCTCCCCCAAATATATGTCGCCCGAGCAGATTGCCGGGAAAACTGTCGACCGGCGCGCCGACATTTATTCGCTCGGTGTGGTGCTATATGAAATGGTCGCGGGAGTGCCTCCCTTTGCGGGAGAGGATGTGAATCACCTGATGTACGAGGTCTGCCACGGTGTCCACAGCCCCCCGCATTTTCTCAACCCAGCGGTACCCGCGATACTGGAGCTTATCCTCGACAAGGCGCTGGCCAAGGAACCCGAGAAACGATATCAGGATGCACGCGAACTGGCTGCAGACTTGCGTGCCTGCCGCGAGGGATTGGTCGAACTTACGGCGACAGGAGGAGATACCGTTCCTCTTGGCATCGCGTCGACGCATATACAAACGGAACCTGCCGTCAGCCTGACTTCGACGTTTTCAAGGCTGACCTTTGCAGAAGATGCAAGAGGTCACAGCCTGGCAATTTCGCGCAGGTTCGATTCCGGCACGGCGCTACAAAGGCTGGTGGCGTGGAAGAGTATCGCGAAGTTCTCGCGTCGCAACGACCGGGAACGCCTGCTTGTACTGGCTGCGCTTGCCGCCGCCGCACTGGCCGCACTGGCAATGACTTTCTATCCGGCGTAACTCTGCCGCTTGCCACAGCCAGGGAGCTTGCTCATAATTGATGTTTTTAACGCTGCAACCACATGGGGAGATATGATGTTACGACTGTTTACACTACTTGCCGTTACGACTTTTAGTTTGTTTCTGACGGCGGTAAACGCTGCGGATCCGGCGCCTGCGCAATCGGTAGCCGCAAAAGCAGGTACGGGGCAGAAATACCGTGCCGTCATTCAGGTCAGCGATTCTGATGCGAAGCTCTGGGCCCAGGCCATCAACAACACCGAAAACCTCCAGGAATTGTTGGGAAAGGAAAATGTCGACATCGAAATCGTTGCCTTGGGACAGGGCATCGGACTGCTAAAACTGGATTCCCCGCACGCCAATCGCGTTGCGCAGGCCATGAAGGCGGGTGTCAAGATCGTGGCATGCGGAAGCACCATGAAACGTCAAAAGCTCACCAAGGACGATATGCTGCCCGATATCGGTTATGTCCCCGGCGGGCTTATTGAGATCATGGACAAGCAGCGCGAAGGTTGGTCCTATATCAAAGGCTGAGCAAGTCTGGGGGTGCGCTCCAGCAGGGGCGCACCGTGCCCGCTATGGTTTTGCCGACGGTTTGAGGAAGGTGATCACCTTCGAACCGGGGGCATTCTTGGTAGTACAACTCCCCTCGCCGACCCCAGCGTCGCGTTCAGCTTCGTGGAGCAGGTTGATTACGTCAACGTAGTGTTTTTCCTTCACCATCATCAGCGCAGTTAGGCCGCCCTCGTTGCGAGCCAATACATCGGCGCCGGCTTTAAGCAGGGTTTCCACGACCGCGGTTTCACCATACGCGGCGGCGAGCATGAGCGGGCGGGTTCCATAGCCGATCGCGGCTTCGATATTTGCGCCGGCGTCGATCAGGGTCTGTACCACATCGGCGAATCCACGGTTCATTTCCAGATTGCATACCGATTTCATGAGTGCTGTCCAGCCGTGCTCATCCGCGGCGTTGACATCGGCGCCAGCATCGAGCAATGCCCGAACCAGAGGCAAGTTTCCCTGATAGGCGGCGTGCATGAGCGGGGGCATACCCTCACTGTCAGGGATATTGCAATTTTCACCCTTGGCAATAAGTTGACGGGTAAGGCCGATATCGCCCGTTTTAGCGGCTTCAATGAGTTGGTTTGGCATGCAGGTCTTTCAAAGGAAAAGTTTGTCGTTGAGATCGACATTATCACGAACCCTTGGTTAGCCCGTCAAATACCATGAGATCGGGACATCATCGTTTGCTAGAATGCCGGGTTAATCCAATTTCAGGCGTTATGAATGTCCATCGTTACTTTTCCCGATAGCCCCTTCATCCTGCACCAACCGTTTCTCCCCGCAGGCGATCAGCCCCAGGCCATCGAGAAGCTGGTTGAGGGTATTCAGGATGGTCTGGCTTACCAGACACTTCTCGGCGTGACTGGCAGCGGCAAGACCTACACCATGGCCAACGTGATCGCGCGCATGGGGCGTCCCGCATTGGTCATCGCGCACAACAAGACGCTGGCGGCGCAGCTCTATGCGGAATTCAGGGAATTCTTTCCCGAGAATGCCGTGGAATATTTTGTTTCCTACTACGACTATTATCAGCCCGAGGCCTATGTACCCTCGCGCGACCTCTTTATCGAAAAAGACTCGTCGATCAACGAGCACATCGAACAAATGCGTCTTTCCGCGACAAAATCACTGCTTGAGCGCAAGGATGTGGTCATTGTTGCGACGGTATCCTGTATCTACGGCATCGGCGACCCGCAGGATTACTACGCCATGCGCATGCTGGTGCGCGAGGGAGACAAGGCGCCACCGCGCGAGATGATCAACCAGCTCATCGCAATGCAATACCAGCGCAACGATGTCGATTTCCGTCGAGGTACTTTCCGCGTGCGCGGAGATACGCTTGATGTTTTTCCTGCCGAAAATTCCGAGAGCGCGCTGCGCATTTCCTTGTTCGACGATCAAATCGAGAATCTCACCCTGTTCGACCCGCTGACAGGTCAGACGCAGCAAAAAGTGCCGCGGTTTACCGTCTACGCCAAGAGCCACTACGTGACGCCGCGCGGCACCACGCTCAAGGCGATCGAAGGAATCAAGATCGAGCTGCGCGAGCGCATCGAATATTATGCGGCCTGTAACAAGCTGGTGGAGTTGCAGCGCATCCAGCAACGCACGCAGTTCGACCTGGAAATGCTCAACGAGCTGGGATTCTGCAAGGGTATCGAGAATTATTCGCGTCACCTGTCGGGGCGCGCCCCTGGGGAACCGCCGCCGACGCTGATCGACTATCTGCCCAAGAACGCGCTCATGTTCATGGACGAGAGCCACGTCTCGGTTCCGCAAATCGGCGCCATGTACAAGGGTGACCGCTCACGCAAGGAAACACTGGTCGAATTCGGATTCAGGCTGCCATCGGCCATGGACAACCGGCCGTTGCGCTTCGACGAATTCGAGTCGCTCATGCGCCAGGTCATATTTGTCTCGGCTACCCCCGCCGACTATGAGGCGAAGCATTCAGCCCAGGTAGTCGAACAGCTTGTCCGTCCCACTGGACTGGTCGATCCGCTACTTGAGGTTCGACCTGTGACCACGCAGATAGACGACCTGCTATCCGAGATCAACAAGCGTTCAAGGATCGGCGAACGTGTGCTGGTGACGACGCTGACCAAGCGCATGGCCGAAGACCTGACCGACTATCTTGCCGAGCATGGAGTGAAGGTGCGCTACCTGCACTCGGATATCGATACGGTGGAGCGCGTGGAAATCATCCGCGACCTTCGTCAGGGGGTTTTCGACACGCTTGTCGGAATCAACTTGTTGCGCGAGGGACTGGATATTCCCGAAGTGTCCCTGGTGGCGATCCTTGATGCCGACAAGGAAGGATTTTTAAGATCGGGGCGCTCCCTTATTCAGACCATTGGCCGCGCCGCGCGCCACATCCACGGCATGGCAATTCTGTATGCCGACAAAGTGACCAATTCCATGCGTCAGGCCATAGACGAGACCGAGCGCCGCAGAGGAAGGCAGATCGCCTTCAATCTGGTGCATGGTATCGAGCCCAAGGGTGTATCGAAACGCATCAAGGATCTGATCGACGGGGTATATAACATCGACGACAAACGCAGCGAACAGAAAGCGGCTCAAATCGCCCGCCAATATCATGTGTTGACGGAAAAAGAGGCCAACGGCCTCATCAAGAGATTGGAAAATGAAATGTTTGAAGCCGCCCGGAATCTCGAGTTTGAAAAGGCAGCCAGATTACGCGACGAATTGAAGGTGGTCAGGAGTAAACTGCTTGAAGCTTGAGAAGAACCGCAGCATATCGGGGAATACCCCGGACTGCCTGGCTGCAGCGTATTTTTGTCCGGGAAGTGACGAATTTCACATCACCCTGATGCCGAGTGAGGTATGGTTTATGAGTTGCGCTCATTGACAACGGTCACAGCTTTCAGAATGGAACCGAAATGACTTTTTCCCTTAGCAGCCATTCCATAACGCATGGTCAGCCAAGCCCAAACCCTATGGCTGATATGCGCGGCCCCAAGATCATCATGGTGCTGGACAACCAGCCTGTCGGTGAGCTTCGTCTGACTGCGCCGCGTATCAGCATCGGAAGACGTTCGACATGCGATATCGTCATTGAGCACCCCAACATTTCCGGAACGCACGCTTCCATTTTCCTGGAACACAACAGCTATGTTATCGAAGACCTGAAGAGCACGAACGGCACTCTGGTCAACGGGGTTACGATCATGCGCCATGTGCTGGAGCATCTCGATGTGATCGAGTTGGGGCTGCACAAGCTCTATTATTTCGATCATGCTTCAAGCATGGAAGCACGCGCCGCGATCGAAAAAACCGCTAATTTCGTTCCGCGCAAATTGCCGCCTCTTCTAGGTGGGGACGTTGCAGCAATGAAAGAGGATGCACTGGACGCGACGCAAGGCATCATGCGTGATGACTTCCTTGCCATAGTGGAGAGCAAGGCTGAAGCCAGATACATGCTCCACTACATTGCTGGAAGGCACGTCGGAAAAACTATTGACCTCGACAACGAGAGCGTCACGGTAGGCGAACCCGGGCTTCAGTCCGCGGTAATCAGCAAACGCGCGACCGGATATTTCCTGACACCCCTGTACGGGAAGGCTTTGTTAACCGTCAATGGGCGAAACGTCGGCCCGGGAGCTCACCCTCTTGCCGAGTACGACTTTATCGACATAGCGGGTTCAGTGATCGAATTTGTTAAAAAGCGCGCCTAGAGAAATAGCGCGCCCTATTTTTAGCCGCCGGTTTTTGGTGCTGATGGTGCGGTTGTTCTTCCATTCTGAATGGCGTCTGGGCTGAGTACCATGACTCCGCTGCGATCGCGTTTTGGTAAATTGCTACCGGTTACATATACTTTGGTTTCTTTTTGCTCATCCGTGATCTTGGGTTCGGTTTGTGAGCATGCCGCCGAGTAGACCACAACCGCTAGCAACAGGAAATTCCGTTTCATCTTGAGGCTCCTTATTATTCAATAAGCGCGGGTAAAATAACACGATTGGCTTCTCAATTCCATGTGAAACGGTTTCGTGATGCAACGCACTGGCGTATTGTTTGTCTGTATGGGCAATATTTGTCGTTCTCCCACTGCCGAGGGGGTGTTTCGGACAATGATCGAGACGCGCCTCCTTTCTTCCCGATACGAGGTCGATTCAGCAGGCACCCATGATTATCACACCGGTTGCCCGCCGGATTTTCGAGCCATCGAGCACGCCCTGAAACGCGGTTATGATCTCAATGCCCTGCGCGCCCGCCCGGTGGTTGCCGCGGACTTTAGCCGTTTCGATTTCATACTCACAATGGACAGGCAAAATCTCTTCCATTTGAAGACTTTTTCCCCTGCGCTGTCAGAAGTCAAGCCGAAGCTGCTTCTCGATTACAGCAGCAAATTCCCCGGTGCGGATGTGCCGGATCCTTACTATGGCGGAGACAGGGAGTTTGAACTTGCCTTGACCATGATAGAAGATGGCTGCCGTGGGCTGATCGACTTTCTCGACCGCGCCGCCGGCCAGGTTTGACGACAGGGCTAACGCGAAACGGGGTTCGTTCGCGACACAAAGTACACACCCAGGCCGACTATGACCAGAAATGTGCCGAAAACCATTTCGACAACGATCATCTTCCACGATTCAGTGAAAAGAACGGCGCCGTTGACCAGAAAGAGTCCGGCCAGAATCAGCACCGCGCAGAACAAGTTTATGGGGGCGAGCCACTGATAGCTATCGGGGATTTTCTTAAATGGAACGGCTGGCTCACCGGAGATCGGGTTAGTCACTACCAGCCTCCTGTCCTGATCCATGCCTCGACCTGATCGAGCCGGTCAGCACCCCAAAAGGGCTCACCGTCCACGATGATATACGGTGAACCGCATACTCCCAGAGATATCGCATTTTCAACTTCCGCTTTCAGCCGCTCCTTGATGGCAGGGTCGGTCAGAGCCGCACCCAGTGATTCAGCTTTTGCGTCAAGCGATCTGGCCTCGGCAATGACGGCCTCCGCTGAGGAGATATCTTTCCCATTCGTAAAATATGCTTCGAAAAGCCTTTTCGCCAGCCGTTTTGCTTTGTCCGGGTCGGTATCGTGTAGCCAGTAATATGCCCGCGCGGCTTGATGCGTTGCAATCGGAAAGGCGTTGGGCATGTGGAACGGCGCAGCGTTCCAGCGCGCCGAGCGAACAAAATCGTGCAGGGCGTATCTGCCCTTCAGGGGTTGGGAGGTCAAAGGACTGCTGCCCGAAGTCTTGAATATCGGGCCAAGCAGGATCGGTTTCCATTCGACGTCACGTTGGTGTCTGCCCGCTATCTCATCGATGCGCAGGCTGGCGAGATAGCCATATGGCGATGAAAAATCAAAATAGAACAGGATGGGCGGCATATCCTTTTCTTTCGATTTGCGGTGCTTCCTCTGACGCGCCTGCGTGTCAGAGGAAGGTAGCCGCCGTTGTCAACCTCTTACAGCGCAGCCGGTGGCAAGGCAGAATTCTCGGAAGGCAACTCCGCCTTGGTTTCCACAATTATCAGTGGTTCATTTTGCAACTTGCGCTCACGGCGCGCTCGCGGCGTACGGCGAGGTAGCACCTCTTCTTCAACCGCTGCTACAGGCTGAATCTTGTCTGGAGAGGTTTCAATGAACACCAGAGGTTCGGACACTATTTCAGCGGTGGAATACTTGCGTCGCGCGCGCGAGGATTGGCGGGTCGCCGATTCGTCGGGAATCTGATCGACAGCAGGTAAACCGGCCCCGGGCAGTTCGATAGCTTGCATCGCCACCACGGGTTGCGGTGCGGGTACAGGTTGCGGCACAGGTAACGATTCAGCGCGTTCTGCAATGACTGGCAGGGAGGGCGAAGCCAAGGATTCGATGTCGGGAGCGGCACCGGAAAGCACGGCAGTTGTCTCCTCGGCGATTTTCGTCACCGGCGCCTCTCCAGGAGGGATGACGGCATGCTGCGGTACCGGAACAGCATCCTGGCTGACTGTTGCGGCCGGAGATTCTGCTTGACGATCCTGACGCTCCGTGCGATCCCTTCCACCGCGTCCACGACGGCGTCGCCCGCGTCCTTCCCCTTCACGGGATTCCGCGGTTTCCGGAATCTTGGCTGTTTCGAGTGCAGGTTTGGTTGCTTGCTGCCTGGGTTTGGATTGTTGTGCTGGGGCTGCCTGCGGTTGATGCGGTTCGGATGGCTTAATTTCCCCCTTGCCGCGTGTATCGCCGCGCTCGCCACGCGATGAACGATCGGGGCGTTCGGCGCGATCCTTGCGCACGTTGCGTGGGCGGCCACCACGGTCACGACCTGTATCGCGGCTGCCGCTCCCTTGAGCTGCGCGTCTGGTGGCAGTCGCCGGGACAGCCGGGGCAGGTTCAGGGACGGAACTAAAAATCGACATGAAACGGCGCCATAAACCGGGTTTTTGCCCAGCGCTGGCGTCGGCTGCGGGAGTGTCTGCTTCCATTACAACTGGAGCAGGCTGCTCTGGGGTAATACCCTTGACAAGAGGTTCCGGACGCGGCGGGCGCTGTTCCTGCGTTGTGGCAGGGAGCAGAGCCGCAATTTCCTCGGCAGGTTTATTGACCATCTGATAACTCGGCAGGACTGTATCGAGTTTTTCCGAATCCTGACGCAGACGTTCGACTTCATAATTTGGTGTTACAAGATGAATGTTGGGGATCAGCACCACATTTACCTTGAAACGTGTCTCGATTTTATGAATATCGTCGCGCTTTTCGTTGAGCAGGAAAGTTGCGACATCGACTGGCACCTGGGCATGTACCGCGGCGGTGTTGTCCTTCATGGCCTCTTCCTGGAGGATACGCAGAATGTGCAGAGCGGATGAGGAAGTATCGCGGATGTGTCCTGTGCCGTGGCAGCGCGGGCAGGGGATGTAACTTGATTCCGACAGTGCAGGCTGCAGCCTCTGGCGAGAAAGTTCAAGCAGTCCAAAACGTGAAATCTTGCTCGTTTGCACGCGCGCCCGGTCATGATGCAGGGCATCACGCAAACGGTTTTCCACTTCGCGTTGATTCTTGGCGGCTTCCATGTCGATGAAGTCGATCACTACCAGACCGCCCAGATCGCGAAGACGCAACTGACGGGCGATTTCATCCGATGCTTCAAGGTTGGTCCGCAATGCGGTTTCTTCGATGTCGTGACCCTTGGTGGCGCGCGCCGAGTTGACGTCAATCGATACCAGTGCTTCGGTATGGTCGATGACGATTGCGCCTCCTGACGGAAGGGTTACATCGCGACGGTAGGCGGTTTCTATCTGGTGCTCTATCTGGAAGCGTGAGAACAGCGGCACATCATCCTTGTAGAGTTTGACTTTGTTCACATTGGCGGGCATCACGGTCGACATAAACGACTGAGCTTGCTCGAATATCTCCTGTGTATCGACCAGGATTTCTCCAATCTCTGGCTGGAAAAGATCGCGAATGGCACGCACCACCAGGCTGGATTCTAGGTATATCAGTTCTGGAGCCTTGACTTCCTTGGCTGCGCCTTCGATCGCCTCCCAAAGCTGCATCAGGTAATTCATGTCCCACTTGAGTTCTTCGGCGTTGCGCCCGATACCGGCAGTACGGGCGATCAGGCTCATACCTTCAGGTACTTCAAGCTGATCCATGGTTTCGCGAAGTTCAGCGCGGTCCTCACCCTCGACGCGGCGCGATACGCCGCCGCCGCGCGGGTTGTTGGGCATCAGTACAAGATAGCGTCCCGCGAGTGAAATATAAGTGGTGAGCGCAGCGCCCTTGTTGCCGCGTTCGTCTTTTTCGACCTGTACCAGGATTTCCTGACCGACCCTGAGGCTTTGTGCGATTTTCGAACGAGATCCTTCGCCGTCCTCGTTGACGATATAGTTACGCGCGATTTCTTTGAATGGGAGAAAGCCGTGGCGTTCCGCACCGTAATCGACAAATACTGCTTCCAGGCTGGGTTCGACGCGGGTAATGGCGCCCTTGTAAATGTTGCTTTTGCGCTGTTCCTTGCCGGCGTGCTCGATATCGAGATCTACCAGGCGTTGACCATCGACGATGGCGACCCGCAGCTCTTCAGCCTGGGTCGCATTGAATAACATGCGTTTCATTTGTCTTCTTTCCCGCGCATCAACAAACGGGAAGGAAAAGGGGGCAAACATGGCGTCGTTGGACGCCGGGTTGCACTAGGCGCCGCAGTCCTGCAAACCTGTCCGGGTTTTCCTGTAGTTGACGGAATTCACAATGGTCATGCGAGTCTGTTTGCTGCCTATTTATGGCTCGCTTCGGGTAATTTCCAAAGCAAGCGGTTTATCCTCTTTTTGCCAGCCTTGGTCAGTCTCGATACGACTGGGTCAAGGTGGTAGATCCTTCCGGGTGCTAAAAAACGCGTAATTCGTTTAGTATTGCTACTTGATCGCGCATGCGCGCGGTGAGCAATTTTAACCGCTCGTTTTCCGCATCGCGAACCACTTGGCCTAAGCATGAGCGATCAGGCTGGCGCTGGCGGTAGGTTTGAAAACCGCGCGGGCCGGTGCAGGCAATGCAGTGACTGAATGACATCGTTCGAGGGGCAGGAAAGGCACTTTGCTGTGCTGCGCCAAGTTTTGCCACAACAAGCAATGTGTGGCAAAAAACGTACGTGCTTTCAAATCAACGAGATAAAAGTATAACCTAGCTTGTGACCGGCAGCAATCCCATCGATAAATCCCAGCAGCCCAGCCGAAACGAACCCGCCGTCAGAATAGAGGTTATTGATGACGATGCGGCGGGGCAGCGCATCGACAATTATCTATTGGGTCGTCTCAAGGGTGTTCCCAAAAGCCATGTCTATCAAATCCTGCGTAGCGGCCGGGTAAGGGTCAACAAGAAACGCGTCGCTGCTTCGTATCGGCTTAATTCCGGAGATTTGGTGCGCATCCCACCCGTTCGCATTGCCCAGAAGCAGGTGGTACTGCGTCCCCGTATCCCGCAGAATACGTTGTTGCTGCCGCGTATCCTGTATCAGGACGACAGTATTATGGCCATTGATAAGCCGAGCGGCTTGGCTGTTCATGGCGGCAGTGGTGTCAGCTTGGGGGTGATCGAGTTATTACGTCGCGAATTTCCGCAGCAGAAATTTCTGGAGCTGGTACACCGGCTAGATCGTGAAACATCCGGAATCCTGCTGGTTGCAAAAAAGCGCAAGGCCCTGATCGGGCTTCACGAGATGCTTCGCAAGGGCCAAATCGAAAAGCATTACTTCGTGCTAGCAAAAGGCGATTGGAAAGATGAGCGCCGGCATGTCAAGGCGCGCCTGCACAAATTCCATACGGCCCTGGGGGAACGCCGTGTCGCGGTAGACGACGCAGGCCAGGATGCGCATTCGATATTCACTCTGATAAAACATTACCCAGGAGCGAGCCTGCTTGACGCCGAAATCAAGACAGGGCGGACTCACCAGATTCGCGTGCATCTTGCACACCTCGGGTTTCCGGTGCTGGGCGATGCGAAATACGGCGATTTCGCATGCAATAAAGAATTACAGAGCAGGGGGCTGAGGCGGATGTTTTTACACGCCGCCCATCTGATTTTCAACCATCCGCTGACTGGAGAACTTCTCGATTTGAAATCAGACTTGCCGCCCGAACTTGTTGCGTACTTAAAGCGTCTCTCCCTGTAAATTAGTTAAAGTTATTTCTGGAAACATCGTGTTAGCATATGATTTAATAGTGTTTGATTGGGATGGAACACTAATGGATTCCACTCATTTCATAGCCTCGTGCATCCTGCTCGCATGTGAGGACCTGGGTATTGCCACACCCAGTATTCAGGAGGCCAAGCAAATTATCGGCTTGGGTTTGAATGATTCGATGCAGCAGCTTTTCCCAGACTTGCCCCTTGAGCGGCGTATGGATGTGGCTAATGCCTACCGCAAGCATTTTCTCTCGCGTGATCACGAGATTCCCCTTTTTCCGGGAATTCGCGAAATGCTTCACGATATTCGTGTCCGTCACAATTTTCTTGCCGTGGCGACCGGGAAATCGCGTGCCGGCCTGGAGCGCGCATTTCAGTCATCCGGACTGAAGCCATTCTTCGATTTTTCGCGTTGTGCAGACGAAGGGTTTGCCAAGCCGCATCCCGAGATGCTCAACAAGCTGATGGAATTTGCCGGAGTCCAAAAAGAGCGCACCCTCATGATCGGAGACACAACGCACGATATGCAATTGGCGGCCAATGCCGGCGTCAGCGCTGTTGCAGTAAGTTATGGCGCCCATGCACATGAGGAACTCAGCGCATCTTCGGCCCTGACTTGCGTGACAACCGTAGCTGCCTTGCACGAATGGCTATTGCAAAACGGATGATTTGCACATCATCGGAACTTGCAGATGCGGGCAGGGCGGTGCGTTTCGACCTGCAAGGCAGTGAAGGACCTGTGCCGTGCTTTGCCATTCGTTTTCAGGGGCGTGCACACGCCTATGTCAACCATTGTCCGCACCGTGGCACGGAACTGGATTGGAATCCAGGTGAAGTCTTTGGGGAATCTGGTCTATACTTGACTTGTGCAACGCACGGGGCAATGTTTAATCCGGAAACCGGTTTGTGTCTGGCAGGCCCCTGCGTTGGACAACGATTGCAAGCGCTCCCGCTAGAGGAGCAGGATGGTGTCATCATCATCAACGCCGCGCTGAATTACTAAATTCCGGGTAGATTGGTGCCGCCGCTGGAGTCATGGCGGGTGAAGTGCTATCCGTATGTAACCAAAATAACCGAATAACAGGATGATTGCGCATGAGTGACGGCATACCCGGTTTTTTATGTCTGTTTTCACTGCTGTTTGCCGTATTCGGATGGATGATTGGCAGGCACGACGTGCCGGCACAGTTTAGGCAATCCGCGCACTCTTCGTCATGTTGCAGTTTTTACTGCTAACCCAGATTCATCGTGCTGATCTACTTCCATGAAACTATTGCACGTACCCACGAATAGTTTGCGACTTCAGTTGACTGTGAGCTTTGCTGTTCTGGGCTTGGCATTTGCCCTGCTGTTAGGTGTCATTGCCTATCGCGCCGCCATGGAATCCGGGCTTGCGTCGCCAATGGCCGCCAACCTGCGTACACAAATCATTTTCTGGGGGATTGGTGCGGTCGTCCTGGCCGCGATTCTCGGCAGTGTCGTGGCTTACCGCATTTCCGATCCGATTATCCAGTTGAGCGAGGAAATAAAGCGCAGCGGCGTGCAATCCCACCTATGGGAACTACGTCCGGAGCGCAGTTATCACGAGTTGGACCTGCTTACCACGACCATGAAGGAACTTGCCGTGGCGGTCAGCAGCCGGGAACAGGCTCTGGTGGAGAGTGAACGCAAGTTCCGCGAAACCTTCGATCTGGTCGATATCGGCCTGGTGCATCTTGACCCGCAGGGCCGCTACCTATTGGCAAACCGCAAGTTTTCGGAAATGCTCGGCTACCACCCGGACGAAATCATCGGCCTGAACCTGGTAGACATGACGCACCCGGAGGATTGTGGTGACGATGAGCTTTTATTGCGCGAACCGCGCATCGATGGTGCAGGCATACCCATACGCGAAAAGCGTTTCCTGCACAAGGATGGCAGCATCGTCTGGGCGCGCTGCTCCGCCGTGGTGATCAGGGACGCTGATGGCAAACCCGCCTATGCGTTGGGTGCGATGGAAGATATCTCGCATTACCTTGCCACGCAGGAAACGCTCCGCTCGCTTAACCACTCGCTCAGGGCGATTGTGGAAACATCACCCCTGGCGATTTTCGCCATTACTCCGGAGGGCACTGTAACGTTATGGAATCCTGCCGCCGAGCACCTTTTTGGGCAAGATAACGCCGCAGTGCTAGGCCGTCTCGCTCCATTGCTGCACGGTACGGGAAAGGATGCCATGCATGGCATCCTCGAACACGTTCTCTCAGGTAAAACGGTGCAAAACGCAGCAGTCACTCATCAGCGCGAAAGCGAGACGACGCTTGAGCTGAGTGTGTCGGCGGCGCTGTTACGCAGCGATGACGACAAGGTTGTCGGTGTTCTGGTCATCTGCACCGACATTACCAATCTTAAGCGCGTGGAGCATGCCCTGGAGGAAAGCGAAGCGAGATTTCGCGCGCTGACGGAAAGCGCCATGGATATCGTGACGGTGCTGGACGAGGACGGAATCATCCGCTACCAAAGTCCTTCAGTACGCAACATTTTGGGATATAACCCGGAAAAAATGATCGGCCAGTATCAGTTTGACCTCGTCCATCCGGATGACTGTGAGTTTGTTAAAAGTGCTCATGAAAGACTGATCAGGGAAAATATCATGGGAAGGCCCGTCGAGTTCCAGGTGCGTCATAAGGACGGCACGTGGCGCACGCTGGAATCGATCGCCAAGAACAGTCTCGACAATCCGCATATTCGCGGTGTCATCGTCAATACCCGGGATGTCACCGAACGCAATCTCATTCAACAACGTATCCAGCATCTTGCATACCACGACAGCCTGACCGGGCTTCCCAACCGCTCGCTCCTGCAGGATCGCGCGTCGCAAGCGATCAGCCGCGCCGAACGTACCGGGAAGAAGCTCGCGGTCATGTTCATAGATATCGACAATTTCAAGAACGTCAACGATACCCTGGGACACGACGTTGGCGATGAGTTGTTGCGTCAAGTGGCTTCCCGGCTGAGAAGTTCAGTGCGTGACCACGACACCATTGCGCGGCAAGGCGGGGACGAATTCATCGTGCTTCTCGAAGAGCTGGATGGTCAGCGCGGCGCGGCGCGCGTTGCGCAGAAGATTCTCGAGGCACTGCGTACCGCATTCGTGGTAGGAGGCACGACGCAACACGTTTCAGGATCAATGGGTATCGCGTTGCATCCCGAAGATGGCAACGATCCGCAGACGCTCATGAAGAACGCCGACACCGCCATGTTCCACGGCAAGGGCATGGGCAAGAATACTTACCAGTTCTTCACCCACCAAATGAACATTGCGGTAAAACGCCGCGCCATACTGGAAAGCAGTTTGCGCGCGGCAGCCAAGGATGGCGATTTCACGCTGCATTATCAGCCGCAGATCGATCTTGTCAGTGGAAAGATAGTTGCAGTCGAAAGCCTGATCCGCTGGAACAGCCAGGATGGCGGCACCATGATGCCGGGAGAGTTTATTCCGCTTGCCGAAGAAAACGGCCTCATCAGTCAAATCGGCGAATGGGTTTTGCGGGAGGGGTGCCGGCAGGCCAAATCCTGGCAGGACAAGAATATTACGCATTGCCGTGTGGCCATCAATCTTTCAACCAGACAGTTAGGCGACAAGGGCTTTGTCGATATGGTGGGCGCAATTCTTCGCGAAACCGGGCTCGATCCAAAGTATCTTGAGCTCGAAATCACAGAAAGCCAGGTGATGCGCCAAGCCGAGGGAAGCATCATGCAGCTTAACAAACTGGCTGACATGGGCATACAGCTCGCCGTAGACGACTTTGGTACGGGATATTCGAGTCTGTCGTATCTCAAGCGGCTACCGATTCGCAAACTCAAGATCGATCAGTCGTTCATTCGCGACATCACGATTGACCCCAACGATACCGCTATCGTGGTTGCGATCATCAATATGGCGAAGAGCCTTGACCTTGAAGTCATCGCCGAGGGGATCGAAACCGCAGGCCAGTTGAAGCTGTTACGCGCCAAGGGCTGTAATATCGGCCAAGGCTACTATTTCAGCGTGCCCATGAGCGCGGATTCGATTCTGCCTTTCCTCAGGCAATCGGTGTTTCTTACCGATACGGAAACAGTCACGTCATAACGAATAAGGTTAGATCGTGCGAGCGAAGCGACGCCACGATCTGAACCGTTTGTTGGACGAGCCCGGCCCTGAGCGCCGGTCTGGCCTCATAGAAAATATCTCTTTGGAAACCACCCCGGTTTGGGGTTTTACCGCGAGGACGAGCGCTCGAGAGCCCGTTTCATGCCTGCCGTTGCGGCAGCGATGTCCGTTTTGTTCGTTGGCGGGCCTGTTGTGCGCCG
>Ga0315281_10004953_pt1 | contig 19175 bp, 18 predicted proteins | sample YL17G07_0_MG_FD_204540 | JGI IMG/M metagenome (GOLD analysis project Ga0315281, IMG submission 204540) | Sediment microbial communities from Yellowstone Lake, YNP, Wyoming, USA - YL17G07_0 | ecosystem: Environmental > Aquatic > Freshwater > Lake > Sediment | place: USA: Wyoming | collected... | reverse complement strand
AATTGAAGCCAAAGCAGTGAGAAAACTTCGCCATCCAACCAGAGCCAAAAGACTCAAAGATTATTTAGAAACTGCTTGACCCCCTTTATCCTCCCCTTTTAAGGTCCAGTTTACAAGAAAAAGAATTTCGACAAGAAATACCGGACCGGAGATTATCAGATAAACTATAGGAGGAAAACCTCTCATCCAAAAGATGTAAAAAATTCCCAAAAGAATAAAAACTGCTCCGAAAAGCTCATATTTCCAGGAAATTATAAGAATTGCCAAAAGAATGTAAGAAGGAATTAAGTGGATAAAAAATCCGGCAATCATGTAAGGGATTAGTTCTCCGGGTTGAAAGACATCTAAAGCAAATAGGCTGATGAATAAAATAAAGATAATTGCTAAAACTCTTGGCAGCAAAAGAGAATTTTTCTTTTCGTCATCTTTCAATTATTATAATGCAAGACTTGGATTTTAGTGTTTGTTTTTATATAATACCTTCACATTCCTGGGTAGCTCAACGGTAGAGCGTCCCGCTGTTAACGGGAGGGTTGGGGGTTCGAATCCCTCCCCAGGAGCCAGATGGGACGAGAGGGCAACAAAGAGTCCTTTTGTCCCGTAACATCGCTATTTATCGAAGGTTCGAATTTTCCGTTTCCCAAACCATCCAATTTATCAACATTCGAACCGTTAGTGGCTGAGACCGCTTCCGAGAGTATTTTGAATGTCTTGGAGTAGGTGCAGCTTAACTTCCCTTCGTCTAGTTTCAAATCGCTAAACACCAGCCTGATAAGACTTCGTTGTTCGTCTAACATGTCTTTTTTTGCTTTGGCTTTGAGGTAGATCTCTTTGGCTCTCTGGGAGAGTTCATAGATGTTTATTCCCAGGTTAATGTAACCAGTGCTGGCCTGGGAGTGTCTTTTAATCGATTCAGTGGCTTCGTCTTTTTCCTCCGAGTATTGCTTGAATTTCCTGCTGTAAAAGTCTGGAGTGATCTTTTCATCCAATTTGTCGTCGTATAACTTGTCCAACCGCTTCTGAACCGCCCCGTAGCGGGCTTCAAGCTCGCCAACAGTGCTGTTGTGGTATTCTACCTCGTCTTGGTGACTTTCCTTGAGCGCCTTCTTGAGCCACTCGACTATACGGCTGTTTTTGATCTTCAGGTTATCAAATCCCGATAATAGCTGTTCTTCGACTTCAGGTTCTTTTGCCCAAGTTTTTTGGCTGCAGTTGTGGTAATGGTTGCAATGTCCGTAATTATGCCCCTTGGCGGTTTCCCAAGTGATTGATTTGCCACACTCGGCGCATTTGATCAATCCCTTAAAGAGGAATAAATGCTTGCGGTATTTGGGAGTGGTTTTACTTTTTAACATTGCTTGAACCTTATCAAAAAGCTCTTTGCTTATCAAAGGTTCATGTTTGCCTTCGTAGATCTCGTCATTCCACCTTATTTTACCGATGTAAAAAGGGTCTCGTAACAGGGAATGAAGACGGCTGTTAGTCAGTCTATTGCCCTGCGAAGAACGGAAGCCCTCGTTATATAAAGTTTGCCCTAGTTTTTTTATTGAGTAATCACCCGTAGCGTAGAGTTCAAATGCCTTTATCATGTAGTGTCTTTTCGATTGGTCTTGAATGTGGATTTTGTGTCCAGTCTCGCCGACGGTGAGATAACCAGGTGGGGGCTTGGTCGGTATCCAGCCCTGGGCAATTTTCTCCTTTTGCCCCTTCTTTACATTCTCTGATAACAGTCTGACATAATACTCGGCAACGCCCACTTTTACTCGCCACATAAACCATTCGTGGGAGGGAGAGCTGTTGTGAAGAATACAGCCTTCTTTGACAAGGTGGATTCGGTGTTCTGCATTCTCTGTTATCCATTGATCAATTATCGGCACATCGCTGAAATTCCTGGTTAATCTGTCTGTCGTCTCGACGATAACAGCGCAGATATCGTGTTTGCGGACATAAGCGACCATCTCGATAAAGATCTTTCTCTGAACCTTGCCTGCTGCGGACTCGGAGACGGCGAAGACTTTGGCGACCTCCAAACCTTGTTTGTCTGCATAATCCCTCAGAAACTTCTCCTGGGCTGGCAGGGAGTAGCCTGTTTCTTCTTGTTCTTTACTGCTTACTCGGCAGAATATGGCAGTTTTCATAGTAATTTTTGTCCAACACAACACATAAACGAAACTTCAAGTAATATCAAGCGAATCTGGTAATCAACGATTTGGTTCATATTTAAGTCTTTTCAACATGGCTATGCGCCAGTAAATAAGTGCTAACCATAGGTCATTTGCGCTGGTATTCGACCATTCCCGCTTTTCCTGTCCTAATTTATCGGTCACGGTTCTGGCAAACATGGTTTGAGCATGCTCGATGAGCATCTTAAACATCGGGTTAGAGGGGGGCATGGCGAATTTAATTTCACCCTTTCTGAGGGCTGAAATGGTCTCGTCCATGATGCGGACTCTGGATGCCAAGACTTTCACCTCATCTTCAAGCTCTTTGTCTTTACCCTCTGTTTCATCAAAAAATCTAACAATTTCCAGCATTTTGGGATCATCACGAAACCAGCTAAGGTAAACTCTGTAAGGAAAACTCTTAGCAAGCTCATATGCCTCTTGGGTATATGGTTGACCGTCAATGACAGTCACCCTGATGTCATAAAACTGGATCAGCTCGGCTGTTTGTTGCCAACGATCAGCGTTTGGCTTATCCGTGAGTGTGCCTATAAGGAAAATGCCTTTTTCGTTGCCGATTATGAAGTGATTGCCCTTACCGCTCCCCAAACCCGTATCAATGCCCATGACATTACGCTCACCAGTGCCCTGTGCGTCCTCATCGGTGATGTTTCTGATAAAGAGGCTCTCTGGGATTTTCTGCTCGGCTGAAAGGTAAGGAAGCCCAAGAATAAAATTGTAAAAATAAGTCTCGTCATCTGCTTTCTCCATCTCCTTGATAAGATCGTCAGCTGTTCGCCAGGGGCAGTTCATTTGACTGATCCAGTAACCGCTTATCTCTCTCCCTGGGTAGCGTGCTTCCCAGCTGCCCAGCTCACTTATCTGTCGTAGTGTGATTTCTCTGCGACATTTTTGGCATGCGTAAATTCTTTGCTCAATATCAACATTCTTGCTCCAGTCCATATGCTGCCTGTAATTGCAATGCGGGCAATTAAATCTCCAGTGTTTTTGGTCTGAGTTTTCGAAGAGTTTGTCGATACCAAAATCGGGGACGGTGGGTGTTGAGAAGTAATGCTGGCTTCTCACTTTGGAGTAACCCATACGGGAGGCGTAGTCTCTCACTACCTCTGGCTTAGATTTATCCAGCTCATCGTGAATGTTTCTGTCGCTGGTAAGCATAATGGCTTCACGCTCGGTAAAAGTTCCTTTGAAGAAAACAAAGGCTTTATCGATCTGCTTTTGCTCAACAGAGTCAATGTTTTTAGGGTCTATTCTTGCCTTGATTGATGGGTTCATTCTCAGGATTTGATTGACCTTGCTTGGCACGAATTTATAGACATCATCAGTGGTGGGAAGGGTATAAATCTGATTGATGCCTAAAAAGATAGCATCGTGGAGGACTCGGAGGATTTCCATAGTTGAAGCGCCAACCTGGGAGGCTTTGCGAATCACCTGAACTGGTGTCCTATCGGCATAAACATCCAAGAGGAAACGGTGCTGCTTAAATTCGATGGGCTGCCCAACCTCGTTTTTAATGCTGTTTTTTGTTATCCAGTAAAGAAGGCTTTTAGCCTCATCATTGACCATTGTTTGCCTCCTTTCGCTTCTGGTTGTGGAACTTTTTAACAAATTCGTCTAATGTCTTGCCTTCAGCTTCTTCTTCAGGAGTGAGGAGTCTTTGTTCTCCTGTGACGCTGACTGAAGACCTATCCGTCACCAATCCCATCTCGGTTCTGGTCATTTCCCAGAGTTGCTTCAGCTCAGAGATGGTTACTTCTTCGCCTGAGTCAAGCCTTTTGAGCTTGGTGTCCAATGCTTTCCTGAACGCCTTGATAATCTTATATTTGCGCTCTTTCTCGAATCGCATAGCTTCGGTGCGGATTTGATCCACATCCTCAGTAATTTTGAGTTCAGTCCTTTTAACCCAACTAAACTTTTTCGACCATAAAGCGATGGTTTTTCTGGTAACCAAGCGCCCCAGCCGATTCCTCAAACTGTCCAATTCTGGGGTAATTTTGGTGTAACCCTGGAGTAATCCCTGCCAGGTAACTAAAAGCCTGTCAAAGCTCCCTGTCAGACAATACAACTGCCAAGTAGTATATTGCTGCATGGTTTCGCCTGGCATTTTACTGGTTGTAATTTTTTGCTGTTGTTTCATGGATGATGTTGTGCGAGGTATTCCTCAACCTTCTTGTTAAAAACTGCCCCTGGTTTTTTAACGGAGTTATCTTGCCGAATTTCGCTGGCAAACTGATAAAACAGATTTGTTGGTAAACCCCTACGATGAGCATGTAAGTATGTGCTACCAAGTGACCAGGGAGCATCTGGTTCTAATTTCTTCCAAGCCTCAAAAGCAGCTACTTCCCCCTCGGTTGTCGGATTAAAATCTCGTGGGTGAACTTTAATCCCGTTTCCCTTATAAGGTTTATCAGCGTTGACGATTTCATTGGATTCGCTTTTATTAACTTCGCTTGGATTAGATTCGCTTATATTCGCTTGGGTAGTCTTCTGGTTGCCAACTGGTTGACATTTGGTTGCCAGTTGGCTGTCATTTTTCTTTGAGTATGAGGGTAAACTGGAGGGTTTAAACCTATTTTTTCTTATCGTTTGATGTTCATTCCATTTTATAAATTCGATAAATCGTTCCCCATTTTCTTGCCAGTAATAAATAAGTCCTTGATTTTTAATCTCCTCCAGGTATTCTCCTATCTTTTTGAACGACCACTTAGTCATAGGGACAATCATTGCCTTGATGAACTCTGGATCGCCATTTAATCGACCCTCATCATCGGCGTGAGGAATCATCCAAGAAAATAGGAGTCTGGCAGGTAATGACAGTCTATTTACCTGGACAGACACCGAGATTTTTGTGTGTAACATGCGTGCTTTTGCCATAGTGTTTATTGTTTTTTAGCTTTTGCAACTGCTATCCCTCGTTTGATATTGTCGCTCATTAGCTTTTTTTCGAGGGCAACATAGTAATTCTTAGTTGCTACCTCCATTTTCTCCCTCGCTTCTTCAATTTCTTTGCCATAATCCCTTTTAACGCTCATTGTGGTTCACCTCCTTTCATGCCTAAGTTAACCTTCGACTCAATCTTTATAAGTGTTTCGACATATCCCAGTAATGCAGTAGCAATCTCCAGAACCTCTTGCATGGTAAGTTTGAGCTTGTAATCCTGCTCTATAATCTCTTTTAGTTCGATTAAAAGTTGTTGGCTGATCATGGGTTTTCCTCCGAATACAAGCGAGATTTGAGAGTTCGTAATTGGTCGTAATAAGCTCTTGGCTCAATACGCATTTCTTTGCGCCAATAAGCCTGGATAAGTGATCGCAAAGCATCGGAGTATTTCAGGGAAAACTTAACCTTCCTGGGATTTGTTTTATCGATGTGTTCGATTGGAAATTGAAGCGAAAGCGCTGCTATCAGCGCTAAATCTGTGGAGATGTAGAAACCTTCTGTTTGTCTCTTCATAATTTTCCTCATTTTTTAATTGGTTAATCACCATTAAAAAACACCCTCTCGGACGAATTTTTCGAGAGGGTGTTAGAGGAAATACTAAAAGAGAAAAGGTTGCATTATCGGGCTAAATTAAAGGTAGTTTTGAAGGGTAGGAAAGCTGGAGGAGAAAAGTTCCTCTTACTTCCTCTTCTAAGCAGTAAGCCGTGCCATAACTTGTCTATTTATTTCATCGAACTCAAAGGTAATTTTACCTTCAAGTTTTTTTCCTTTCTGAAGCTCTTTGATAGTATTTTTGATAATTTCTACTTTTCTTGTTTGAGAAGTGTTCCACCCGCTTAATCTGGAATCGTCTTTGTCTTTGGATAACCTTATTGCTTCAAATACAGAGTCTACTGTTCTTCCTGTTTCCAGCGGTTCTAACAAACACTGAAGTAAACGAAATGGTCTTGATTTTGGTTTTCCGATTTTTTTCTTTTTCCCAAACTTGCCAAACTTCAGATAGCCCCAACCGTTTTCTACGATACAGTATGGCTTTCCTGTTTTGACTTGAATACTATCACCAGTTTCACCTTCATTTAGCCTACCCTTACAGTAATTCTCAAACTTCTCCGTGTCCTTAATTTGTATTTTGCATAGTCGTGACTCAAAGAGGGTGTAAGGGTGGATTCTGCCACGCCTATCGGTATAGGTATTTTCAATAGCATAATTAAATCCCGCTTTTTCTTTTAACCCGTCTAATGCAGTGATAATTTCAAAGTAGTCATCATCGGTGTTTAGAGTAACCCCTAAATTTCCCACTTCAAATATCAATTCTTTCTGCTCTGGATTTAGATCGTATCTTTTTTTAATGGCAAGCAATATCTGTTGGTCTACAGGTAAAGAAGAGGTATTGGTTGCCGAAACAATATCGTTTATCATAATCATCTTAATTTTTTATCGCCTCTCACCGCTTCAAAATGAGAAGCCTTTATACGATCATTATATTAAAATTCGTCTAAAATTGATAAAATATAAACATAAAGCCTAAACCCCTTGTGGGGCATGGCTAAGAAAACCAACGACGGTAGGAAGCTCCTCGTCAGAGCACCGTCGTTGGTCATATCCCGAAAGGGGTATGGGTAGCCGAAAGGCTATCGCTGGCGGGGAGCTTTTTGTTTGGATTTGACAATCTCCCCGACACGAAGTTAATATGCGACACTCAAGGCTAAATTATCAGTTTATGCCCGAAGGGAGGTGAAAAATGAAAATGACAAATAAAAATAAATCTCGTTTTCTGCCCGCTATTCTTCTCCTAACTGTTGTCGTTCTCCTGGCTGTTGTATCAGTTCCTCGTTTCTTGGGTCAATCAAAAATGGTTCAGTCGTGGCAAAACAGCGCTAAGGATAAACAGATTGCTGAGCTTCTGGCTGCGATGTCTAAGAATCCCAATAAGGAGTCCCAGGAGTATAAAGAGACTCGTCAAAAGTTCTGCCTCCTAACCGCTCGACCAGAAAAAGAGCGAGAAAAAGCGATAGCTAATATCAAGGAATTTCTGTATGGAATCTACCCAACCAGCAGCAAAGACTTTTCAGTAGAGTTCCTTTGCAGTAGGTTCAACGGCAAGCCCGACGATAGTGGGACGGACTATAACAATCCAGCCAGTGAATACTACGAGGCTGCACACTTCAGCTTCGAGATTGATCCCAAAACTAACTACATCATCGGGGTTGGAGAAGCTGAGCGAACACAGAGGACTGACCCGCAACCAGAGTATGACTATGCTCTCCGTTACGGCAAGCCAGAGGAGTTAAGACAGATAGCCGAAAAGTTCCTGACCAAGCATCAAGCCATCTTCGGGGTAGACATTAGCACAATGACCTACACCTTTGAGGGAACAAAACCTGGCAACTTCTTTATGAACTGGAAGGATACAAAACATCCTTACACCAAAGAAGTTGAGGTGTGCGGGAATTTAGGCGAAGGCAGTGTGGACGCCACCTACGAAGGCGCTTACCAAAGAGCCGATGGGGCATGGTGTGTAAAGCGACAATCAAGCCACGACCCGCAGGTTGATATTACAATTACCACAGGTGGGCAGATAATCGTTTATCGAAACAATATCATTGATCTACCCAAGCTCTAAATCGGTAAAGATGGGGATTTTAATAACCCAACCCAACTTCGGGTTGGGTTTGGCGTAACAGCTCCAACGAGGTGTTTGAAGCTAAATAGAGGTGAAACTATGCCACCACAGGCACGAAAAGCCCTACAAAGTCAACACAGGGGGCAACAAGGGTTTTATACAGGCGGATGATTCACTGTTTTTTTTGGATTTGTTACTGGTTCGACTGACCATCTAATAGGGCATTTCTTGTCCATACTTTGTAATGAGAGTTGTTTGGGCTGCCAGGAGGGGTCAAGATGAGAATATAAGGGGAATACGACACAGCTCTCGCAGGCATTAAAAATTGACCAGAAGTGTTTGTCCATGATGTCGATCACTGTCATGCCTTTTAAGGTAACTGTTTTCTTTGTTCCATCAACCGCTCTGACTTCTTTTTCTTCGGGATATGAGAAATAAGGCTGGTGAAAAGCTGTTCCTTTGTCGGTCTGCTCCAGGTAAATATCAGTTATGCCAAAGTCTTTGTCTTCATCTCCATGCTCAATTACCCCTCTTATACCTCGAATGAGGTCGAGATCCTCCCAACGGAATTTCAATTCGTCAGAAAGCCTTCTGTAGTGCTGTGGTTGCTGAAGGAAAAGTTGATAATACTGATCCCAGCTGTAGGATGTGGTCTGAGGTAGTGCAACCCTCAAGAACCGCAGGGCATCTCGTTTGCAGAGTTCAGCATGGAAGTAAAAGTCCTCAACCATCTTCTTACCATGAAACACCTCTTTGAAATACTCGATATTTTCTTTCTTCTCGTAAAATTCTCCTGATTTCACTCCTTCAAAATACCGCTTGACCTCGGCAACATAGCCCATGATGTCGCTGCGCAAAGAGAGCATATCTTCAGCCAGTTGGCGAAGGATGTTTTCCAGTTTAGTTCGTGTTGTCTGATCAAAGGTAGTTTTCTCAAGGAGAGCAAAGTTTTGCACCCAGAACCTGGCAATAACCATGTCTTCTGTTCCCACATCAACTACCTTACGCATGACTCCGTGCATACTATCGCTGACTCCAATTTTTTCGTTCAATTCTAATTTCAGGTTCGCCATATTTTTATTTGATAAGTTCAGTTAACGAGTTAAAGCCGTTCAAGCTGTGACGGAAATTCTTCATATGGTCTTTAACCATAAGTAGTGGGTTTTCATTGATTCCAGGCTTATAATGTCCCATTTCACCAGCAGCCCTGATAATCGAAATCCTCATAAGATGGTATTGCAGGTTATTTGCCTTGACTGGAAGCCTTCTCTCAAAGTCTTCGGCATATTTTTTCTGCCAGTTTGGATTTTGCCAATTCAACATCCAGGGGTAAGTAAGGTGGTGTTCCAAGGGAGCAACAATCCCATTCCAATCGATTAACACCAATTTACCATCAGACATTCTAATAACATTTCGAGGGTTAAAATCACCATTACTGATGATCATTTTTTGGCTATTCCTGCCCCTTGTCAGCATCGAATCTGCTTGCTGTCTTAGGTTTTCTTCCTCCGCTGCTTCAATAAGGTTAAGCGCTCTGATCATCTCCGTTGGATAAACTTTATTGAAAGATATTATCTTATCAAAGTGATCCCAAAACTCCTTTTTGTAACCAAGATGGTCAAAAACACTACCACCTTCTATAACACTCTCAACTTCAATGGAGGTTAAATCTTCTACTAAACCAGCCATCTCTGAGGCAAGGCTTAAGTCATTGGTGCTGAAATTAAACTTCCCGCCTTCATAGTATGGTAAAAGCAAGTAGGAACAACTGCTGTCCCCATAAATGTCAATAACCTCTGGTAACTTTAATAGCCTGAATTGAGATTTGATGCGGGGCAGGTAGCGTGTATAAAACTTAACTTCTGGATGATCTTTGGTAACTGATTTTAAGATGTGAGTTTTTTGTTTAGAGGTTGAGGCATCCCGAAAGGCATAAAGTTTATTGCATGCTTCATCTTTGTTCTCCCCCAGAAACTCTAAGTTGTGCTGAGTTTTCAACTTATTTAATAAGTCATCAAATGAGGCTATTGTTATCGGTTGCATTGAATTTTGGTTTGTCATTCACTTGAGAATTTTTTGTATTCCTCCGTTTCTTCGGAAGACAGGTTGCCTTTTTCCTTTAACTGATCTATCTTTTTCCTACTTAGGTTTCTGTTAATTATGTCCAACCCGATTATGCTACTTTTTATAGCTCTTGCTCTTTCAGCAATCGTTTGATAATTGTTCTGTTTTTTAGCGAACTCAAGAATTTTTTTGCTGTCGTTATATAAGCTACGAACATGATCATTGACGATCTTTTGGATATTGCTTGCCCGCTTATACTGCCATATACCAAAAGCAATACCAATTATCCCTAAAAGGGAGTTAAAAAAGTTAGAGTTAAGAAATGCTATTACTTTTTCCATAGGTTTATTAACAGCTCAATGTTGATCGATGAAAAATCGAGAAAAGAGGCTAACAAAACCAAACTGCCCAGCGTTAAGAGCAGAACGATAATGTCAAGAAATCTCCCTTCGTTTTTAGAAGTCTTAGGTGGTTTACTTGTAAATTCGCTGATAAGCCTCGCATCAACTGCATCAAGTCTTTGTTGAAAATCAGCAACATCAATTTTGCGTTCCTTTACAGCCTTGGTAATTACATCTTGAAATAGCTTACTTTTCTCCTGAAACACCTGGCTTTTTTGGTTGCTTGATTTTTGGATAGCTTCCAAGTTTGTGGCATAAATTCTTTTAATTTGATACACGCCGTAAACGATCGAGCTTATAAACAGCAATTCTCCTAAAATAAAAAGGTTGACTGTCTTTACTGACCCAAGAGCAGTAAACCCAAATCCAGCCACAATGCCAATCACCTGGATCATTTTGTATCCAAAACCCAGAGTGTCATCTATCAATTTGAGTTCTTTTTCTCCATATTCGTGAATTGCCTCAGCATAGACACGATGAAAATCACTGGACATCTGTTGTAAAAGACCCAGTCGTTCGTCTGTGACTTCAACCACCCGTTGTTTATTGTGCATGTTCATCTTAATTTTTACTTTCTTAAAACAATTAACAGAATCTCATAGACCATATTTTTGGTTACCCTGGCATATTCTTTGAGAGCTACAACTTTATGCGCTCCCTTATCAGAAGCCAAACCGTGCAACGCTCTAATCAACTGCCATTCGTCATCACTCAAAAACTTTTTCGATCTGAGGTAATCAAAAACACTATGCTCATCAGTTTTATCATCAACTTTCTTATCACCTTCTTTTTGGGAAATTCCAGAAGCAATACCTCTTAGTGCTTCCACCAAGAGAACTCTCACTCTCCCAATACAGGTTGCAAACTTTGTTTGAGTAAAATCGCCCCCCGAAAAATACTCCTCAATTTCGTTAATTACTGAAGGAACTTCTCCAGAACCAAACTTCTCTTGCCACAAACTAACTACCCTCTCTCTGTCTTTATTTATCTCTGGATTTACATCTGCTAAATCTCTTTTAAGCAACTCCAGTTCAGCGCTATTTATCTTTTCAAACAACCTAAAATTATGCTCTGTTTCTCCTTGCATTGCTTCTTTAATCTGTCGATAAAGATCCTTGCTGATATAAGAATGTTCATAGACCACAATTTTTGCCAACATTGCCAACATATTACTGAAGCCATGGTCAGAATCGCCCTTGAGGTTTGATCTTGCTTGCCTGATGGCTTCGACTGTTGCCCCGACTCTATTGAGAACGAAGAAGATTAAGTAAGCCACATCAAAAAAAGGAGCATCTTTTGAAAGGTAAGATAGCAAAATACTCTTAAACTGCTCTTTATCGGTTGAGTTAATTGAAGAATAAAGTTTGAGCAATACTATTGCCTGGGGGGATTGTATGGCATCCAGGTTTGCGGGAATTACTAACAACTGTGGATACGCTCCAGCTTTTGGGTAGGCATCAGTCCAACCATCTCCAATATCGATGTTAAAACTTCCTAAATGACCACCCCTACGACCATTAGCTGCATAAGCTCTTTTTTCTTCATTTAGGATAATGTCGACTTTCTGCTGTAAATCTTCCATGTCATTTTTATTGAATTTTATAAGCGCTGCTGATAATAGCGTCAAAACTGTTAAGTCTACTTACGGCGGTGTGGGGGAGGAGTTTATAAATCCACTTCTTCTTAGTCGCTCCAGAGGCTATCTTGCACCATTCTTCTGCCTGTTTTGCCTTTTCCAAAACCTCTGGGTCTTTCTTGTCGAGCTTACTCTTATCTTTTACTTCCACCAGGTAATTAGCGTCCTTCCGCTCAACAATGAAATCGGGATTGTAGTTGCCGTAAATATACTTAATCGGTAGTTGCCCGTTCCTAAGCCTTAGCCAGCTCACTACAGATTTATCTTTTTCCAGGGAATCCGCCAACAACTTCTCTTGGGTTGAATCAAAAACATAGGCGGGGTAAACGCTCTTGTCATAGCCCTCGATAATGTTGCCTCTGGATTCTGCTTCACTCACTTCGTCCTTATCCAACGGCACAGCTGAGACTTTCACTACTTTCAAATATGGTTCAAAGGGAATTTCTTCATCCAATACTCGATAATCGATTTTTGTTCGCTCATCCAATTTCTCCTGAAGCTGAGGCAGAATATCATTTAAGATTGTTTGTTCATGCAGTTTAACCAGTTTTGATAACTCTTTGCCTGTTACCCGAAGCTGATCAAGGTAGTGCTTTACGATCTTTTGCAAGACTGCTTTGAAAGAGATATCAAACTCGGACATTTCCAAGATAATCAGCCTAACAATGCGGTTAACTGGATTGATTTCCTCTTTTATTTCCACCTCTCCCGCTTCCTCCGTTTGTCTTGAAACGATGTCTGCCTTAATTAGCTTTGGCCTGATTTTCTTTAATTCCTCTAATCGCAGCTTTATTGGGAAGAACTCCAGTTTATTGCTGGAGTAAACTTTTGCTTCGACGGAAGGTATCTTTATCCAGAGCTTTTTATTGTCTGTCGGTTTGATCTCAACCGTCTTTAATTCTTCTTTCTTTTCCGCCTTTTTAACCCCAAGTCCTTCTGCAACTTCATGGGCAACTGCCACCACCCTGGCAAAGTTATCGTGGGAGATAATGTCGAGGGAATCCAGCTCCTCAACTCCTGTAAGCATACCAAATGGCAACCTAAGCCCTCTGCCGATAGTTTGCTCAATCAGAGTTTTACTGATTGAAGCTCGAAATGGAATGATCGTGTAAACATTTTTAACATCCCACCCCTCTTTGAGTTTGTCGACATGGACAACAATCTCATTTTTATTGACAGGATACGGTTCTTCCAGACGGAGCAGCTGGTGAATGGAGTCAATCTCGCTCTCACTTGTAACCAACAAGGTCTTATCTTTGTAGTAGCCGTCAAAGAAACTATCGCTTTCAATAAGAGCTTTAACATCTTTGGCGTGTTGAATGTTCTTTGTTGTTAGAAGTGTAACTGGCAGAACAAATGGGAGTTTATTGTTTTTGCAGTATTCCTCAATAAGCGCTTTCTTCTCTCTGTGCCTTCTGATCCCATCCTCAAGTTTCACTAACTCAAGGTCACCTTTATAGGTGTAGTCATCGCTTCTAGCTATAACATACGGAATCTTGATGTAACCACCTTTTGCTCCATTGCCGTTGTGCAAGCTCGCCAAAGCCTTCTTAGAATCGTTTATGGCGTCTCCAAGGGTGTAAGAGTAGACCACATTATCGCTAATGGGTGTTGCCGTAAATTCCAGTCCCAACTCTGGCTTGAGGTGGTTGATCGCTTTGATCGACTTTACTCCCCGATACCTGTGACTCTCGTCCATGAAAATAACCAAATCCTTTTGCTGGAGAAGCTCGGCGAAACTCGACCCCAATGTTTCTTGATAGCGGTGGAATCTAAACTCCACATCGGTTCTTTCATTAAAGATCTTCTGGATATTAAAAACATAAATGTTAACCGCTTCAAAAAGCTGGTTGCCAAAGTTGGCATAGGTGTAATTTTCTCCTGTAATCAGATTAAACATTGGGAAGTCTGTCAAACCGTCTAAGACATACTTCTTACTTGACTGCGTGAAGTTATCGATAGTCTTGGTGTAAATGGTTTCTCCAGGAGTCAAAATAAAGAAATCTTTTAACCCTTTCGTGTAGTAAAGATAAGCGATCATAGCTGCCATCAGTCTTGTTTTCCCCACACCTGTTGCCAGAGCAAAAGTAAAGGAAGGAAACTCTGTATCAAACTTCACATTTCCCACCAACCTCGCCTCAATATCTTCCAATTTGTCCCTGCCTAACTTAACCCCAGAAAGGATTGCGTCTAATTTGATCAACGAAAGCTCTTGTGGCTTTCTCAGGCTTAATTCTTTGGTTAATTTTTCTATTATGTTCATGCTCATATTTTGAATTTCTTGAGTAGAACATCAGGAATTTTCCTGATTTCTACATTTTCTGGTAATTTAATTTTACTCGAAATGGTCTTGGCGTAGATGATGAGGTAATCAGCTGCATCGCCAATTTCCCGCAAGATAGCGCTAACATAATCCTGGTTGAGATATTGCTCGGTTACATGGGCGATTGTCCTTCCTGAAATGCCATGTAAAGCATTATCTGGATTAAGAAGTTTGAATCCTTCGACCTTCAAGACCGCCCGAATTAGAGCGCCGTTATAAACCTTAGGATTTAATATCGTTAACCTCAAATCGTCATCTGCTACAAATAAGCTATCTCCAAGCTTGAAATACTTAAATCCACCCCCACCTTTCCAGCTAACTTCTTTACTGATCCCGCTTTGATCGTCTCCAGATATAACTCTTTTAAGTCTTGGAATTATATGTGTTTCAGCGTGATCACCGATCTCTACCATGATCCACTTTCTTCCCATCTTGTGTGCAACTGCTCCTGTAGTTCCAGAACCCGCAAAACTGTCAAGAATCCAATCGTTCTCTTTTGATCCTATCTCTAAGATTCTCTTTATCAACTTTTCAGGTTTCTTGCCCTTGGGAAATTCCACATTCCCTTCTTTTGCTATTCCTTGCCAACCGATGTCGTCCCAGAAGTTCGTTAGAGGTTCAACAATGCCCTTCTCACCATTTACTGTCCTAACTTTATCCTCTAAAAAGAGGATTCTATTTCCTTTATAGAAAAACATATCACTAAAATCTTCTCGTTTAAGTAAGTAGACTTTTTCACCATCACTTTTTGATTTATCGATAAGTTCTCTTGCTGCCTGACTCACTCCCTTATAGTTTGGTAGTGCAAAACGGATCACCCCTTCTGGATTACCCACCGCAAACTTAACAACCTCTTTTTCAAATACTTTACTGGATAGTTTTTTCCTTGCCTCTGACGCAGAAGAATATCCCAGCTCAGCTGCAACTTTATCCGCTAAATTGATAAATCGCCATTTTTGGTAATCCTCTGAGTAGTTTTCTACGAACTTGTTGTATTGCCTATCATATTTCTCTCTTAACACATGTTGCTGCTTGTAACGCCACTCAGTTTTGTCTTTGCAGTAAACGAGGAGATATTCGGTCACATTTACAGGAGCTGGGTTTATTGCCTTATGTCCTGTAGCAGCACTCCTTTTTATGCTTATATTAACTACACGATTCTTACGACCAAATATCTCATCAAGGAGAACGCTCAAATAGGCAACCTCCGTATCATCAATTTCAACAAAAATTACTCCATCTTTTTTTAATAAGCCGTGAAGAAGTTTTAGCCTGTCTCTCATCATCGTGAGCCAAATAGAATGCTCTAAACCATCGTCGTAGTATTCAAACGCAGAACCAGTATTGAATGGAGGATCAATATAAATCAGTTTTATTTTATTCCTAAAATCTTGTAGTAGAGCCTTGAGTGCCAACAGATTATCGCCCCTTATGAGCATGTTCTCAGCGTCTTTATCACCGTAAGCTGTCTTTTCAAGAAAGATTCGAGGTTCGGATACTCTTGGGTCTTTGTTGTCTACCCAAAGATATTCCTTCTTGTCGGGATCATAGTAAAGACTTTTGTCTTTGTGATACCAGGTTAATTCTAATTTTTTATCGTTTTTAGTCATATTTATAAATTCTCTGCTAAGAATCTCTGCACGCCTTCAAGCATAGCTTTAACATCTTCTGTTTTGTAATCTCCAAACTTACCATGATCAGCGCTATCTCTTACTGCCTTCCAAGCCTGAATTTGTTTTTGAAGCAAGCGACTATAAACTTCTTTATCTGCGAGCTTTGTATTAAGCGATCCTATATCATCGCCCGATTTGACATCGACAGTATGTTTCTGTGCAATTTGTCTCAGTCCATTTTCCAACACAGCCCCTACCAAAGAAGCAGCAGGGTCTTTATAGCTGTTGTTCAGGAGGTGCTGAGCCATCTCAATAAAGTCAGTGAAAATCTCAGCACTCACTAAATCTCTTACTTTTGTTAAATATCCAAGTTCTAAATCTTCTTTTAATGCCGTGAGAATGCCCATACCATGATCCACATCGCTGGGGCGAGCTATTTTCACCCCTTCAATGAAGTTTTTATAATAAGGACTGTTTTCTCCACAAACCATTAAAACGAAGTTTTGCGAGTTATTTTCCCATTCGTGGAATAAAGGGCTTTTTACTTCATCAGGAGCGATAACATGTTCAGAACTGTCGTTAAATCTTGTTGAAGCAACGCTCTGCCCTTTTGTAAGTAGCTGACTGACACGCTCTATAAGTTTTTGTGTTGTTGAATTCATATTTTTATTTTCATCAACTTTTCTAAATCTCCTGGTTTGTATCTGCGATCGCCTCGCTTATTGAGTCTGATTGCTTTTAACTTACCGCTTTTATCCCAACGCCTAAGCGTCTCCACATGCACATTTAACACCTCAGCGGCTTGTTTAATGGTTAGTAGTTTTGGTAGTTGTTTATTTGTGTCCATAGTTAATGTTGGCTGTTTAGCCTCGTCGCCATTGCCTCCTGCTCGTCATACAACGGCTTATCTTGGTTAACCATATTCTGCTCGGCAGCCGTGAGCCACTGGTTAGCCCCCATCCTTGAAACAATTACAGAAATGTTAGCAATCCGTATTGCAATTATCTCATTGATTCTATCAATATCGCCCTTATTTTTCTGGTAAAAATTGGCGTTGTCTTTAAGGCTTGCCCAGCTTGGTTGAATTTCTCTGAGTCTCGAAAGGTTATTTTTCCAACCTTTGATGTCTTCCTGCTTGTAATTCGGCGGCACATAGCCTGCGAAATGTTGGACGATTACCTGAGTCGGGCAACCATTGATTTCTCCCTCAACTTCGGCAATGCCTACTTCCTGATAGGTTTTATCGGTTAAGAACTTTTTGGATTCTGGGAATTGGAACTGGTTATCAATCAGTTCTTCTGCGTCATAATAACCCTGAGTTGGAGCTTCACCCCAAACGATATTGGAGTAATTAGCGTCCCTCATGGCACTCACCATTGTATAACCGCTTTGGGTTGCTTCGAAGGAAAAGTCATCAAACTTAAGAATAACTTCGCCTCTCTTATTGGCTGATGTTTCCAACTTAGGTTGATATTTGAGTTCTTTTGCGCTTGCCTCTTTTCGCTTTTCGTTAAGGAGTTGCAGGTATTTCTCCTTGTCTAATTTTATCTTTGATGTCTCGTCAAAATCCTTTGATGTGTCCCTCCAGGCTTTGTCTAATACTCCTGCCTGGTTTTTAAGAGGAAGAATATGATTTACGACGCTCAACTCAATAAAACCAATTTCTCTTGAGTCACCGCTTCCTTTACGATTGTCTCCCATAACGAATATGTGGTTTTCAGGAATTACTACTTTTTTACACTCACTTAGGAAAGTTTCGCCAAAAGTGGAGCGTGGTCGGGCTGTATATGGTTCTTTTGATTGTTCACCATTAAGATATACAATTCCTTCTCGAAGTTCGATACTGTCTCCTGGAATGCCAACAACTCTTTTAACCCAACCTGATGGGTCTCCAAACATTTTCTTGGTCATTTCTCGGATTTTGTCATTCTCAACGACAACAATATCACCTCTGCCAATTTGGTAGCCAAAGAACCTTCTGCCTCCGATCACTAAGCCATTTGGATAACGCATCATGCCTGGCGTGCCAACAATCTGCTTACCAAGCTCCTTCAGGTCTTTACCTTCACCCTTAGGGAAAGTTGGGAACATTGAACCTGTGCCTGCGATAGAAATTGCCTCTGTGCCGTAACCCAGAGATTCCTTAACCATTACTCCAGCTACGGTGTAGCCACCGATCCAAATCGGCAGAATAACAATACCGACTAAAACAAGTGCAATCGCTTTCGCTAAGAAAGGCTTAATACTAAACGCTCTGAACAGCCCTTTGATACCTGCATGTTTAAGTTTCCTGATAACCTCAAGTGGTTTGAGAATATAAGTCAGCAGGTAGAGAGGCAGGATTGCAAGAACCAGGAATAACCTGATAAGAAAAATAAAAATGTTTTGTTTCTTCTGAGACTTTTTGGTTGTAAGTAGCGCAGTAAAACTTACCGTTCCTACTAAGAAAGCGAGACACCCAAGAAGAATAAGACCGAGGAGCGAAAATGCAAAGACATTGGGTGCTTTGTCGAACATTTCCTTCCTTATGCCAACGACATAGCCGAGGATGGTAAATACACCGAGAATACAGCCCAACCAGATAATGGCTGAGATTTTAGTAACTCTACCAAAGAATTCCTGTCTGTTTAGTTTTAACGATATTTTTCTCGGCATAACTCAACTTAATTATACAAATTCTGGGCTGAATTTGCTATACTGGTTTTATGAAAAACATTAAGACAGAAGCTACTTTAACTTGTCCTAAATGTGGGAAAGAGCAGACGGTTACGATGCCTACCGATGCTTGCCAGCATTTCTACAAATGTGTTCATTGTGGCGAGATGCTCAAGCCAAAAGAGGGAGATTGTTGCGTTTTCTGCTCTTACGCTGATAGTAAATGCCCGCCAAAGCAAATAGAAGCTCGTCAACTATGAAGTTAAACAAAGAATGGCACTTAGCCAACAGAATGCCCAAGAACCCAACTTTGGATCAACGGATCAAATGGCATCTGTCTCATGCCAAGCATTGCTCCTGTCGACCTTTGGATGGAAAAATCCTGGAAGAGATCAAGAAGAGAGGATTAAAGGCTTAGGAATCGATTGACTTCCTTGGTCGTAAACTCTGGATATTCGAGGTGATTTGCCCAGTCAGTTGTTCGATAATCATCCCATCGTTCGAGCAAAACATTAAACATAATCAAAACCCAAAAATTCCATACTTTTTAATTCGTTAAGCGTAACTCCTATTTCAACCTTTTTGTTCCTGAATAAGTCCTTTAGGGGGAGCACCACTTTTTAGACACGCTATGTCAACAACCAATATGCTCTAGGATATGACGGCTTCTGTCATCCTTGGTAATCTTCTCCACTTTTAAGCATTCCGTACACAATACAGGCTGTCCGTTTCATCAA
>Ga0315281_10004952_pt1 | contig 19178 bp, 21 predicted proteins | sample YL17G07_0_MG_FD_204540 | JGI IMG/M metagenome (GOLD analysis project Ga0315281, IMG submission 204540) | Sediment microbial communities from Yellowstone Lake, YNP, Wyoming, USA - YL17G07_0 | ecosystem: Environmental > Aquatic > Freshwater > Lake > Sediment | place: USA: Wyoming | collected... | reverse complement strand
GTCCCCTTTCTTGTGCCCCGTGCCTTCAGTTCTCGTTATTTATGACCTTCAGCATGTCAATCAGCCGCAGAATTTCTCCCGTCTTTATCTCTTCTTTCTCAAAACCATCATCTATCTCAGTGCAAAAACTTCTGACAGAATCATTGCGATCTCCGAGCAGGTAAAGAAGGATATTATACGATACTATAAGATCGGGGCTGATAAGATAACCGTCGCATATCTGGCCGTTAACCATGAGCTGTTCTTCCCTCTGGCCGGCGATAACCCGTCATTTTTCAGGACAAAGTACAATTTACCGGAACGCTATCTCCTCTATGCAGCTGCCTTGCTGCCCCATAAAAACCATGCGAGGCTTTTGCAGGCATTCAAGGAAATAATAAAGGAAATACCTGGTACAAAATTGGTATTGACCGGCGCATGGGACAAAGGGCAAGATACGATGGCCGACATGATAGCGGAGTTAAGTTTGCAAAAAGACGTCATGATGCTGGGATGGATTCCTCTTGAGGATATTCCTTTTCTTTATCGAGAATCAGAGATATTTATATTCCCCTCGCTTCATGAAGGGTTTGGCCTTCCCATATTGGAAGCAATGGCCAGCGGCGTACCTGTCGTGTGTTCTCGCATAGAACCCCTTGTTGAGATTGCGGGAGGCGCAGCACTTTTGGTGGATCCCTATGATCAATCCGCTATTGCGAGGGGTATTTTATCTGTTTTCAGGGACAAGGCCTTGCGGATAAAGCTCATTGAGGCAGGCATTCAAAGAGCAACGACATTTACCTGGGAAAGGACCGCGATCAAAACGCTGGATTTTTTATGCGCACACAGCTCCCGCAGACAAACTGCAAAACGATCTTAGCTTCCACTTTTTCTTCAAGCCACTGAGCTTTTTTTCTGCAGTTGCCTTGCCTCCCACCACTCAAAGAGTCCCTCGTAGGCAACAACAAATACAAGGAAAAAACCTATCGATGGCATGTATGCACGATGCTCAAAGATAACGTCGATGATCGGCACAACGCTCTGGACAGGCGACAGGCCGATGTAGAACCACGCTACGCCAAAGGGTATCAAGAGCCATCCCTTCTTTTTATAAAACCAGAGTGCCGTGCTCACAACAGCAGCATGACCGGCCAGGGACAGGAGTGTCGGAAACTCGAATAAGGTCTTGGCAATGGGATAATCATAGTCAAGGTTCTGGTGGATCGGGAGGAACAAAAGCCTGATATATGTCCAGATGACGTTGAGCGAGGTGAGCCAAAAGGTTTTCGCTGTGATTCCTGAGGTTGTTGAAACATTAAATCCTATTCCGGTGCCCGCGCTCGCGACGGCAAAAAGGTCAAGATTGCGCAAGACGATCACCCACGGGATTGTCACCGCTACATATACCATCCATCTTGAGGCAACAACGCGAAACTTCCCCTCGGCAATAAACAGATAATCATAGATCATCAGAAGCGCCGGCAGGGTCACTGCCCATTCCTTTGACCCCATGGAGAGGGCTGCGGTAAAGAATGCACCGACATAATAGGAGGGTCTATTGGTCCTCGTGCCTTTGATGAACAGGAGAAATGTTCCGAGGTAAAAGAAGGTCGCAAGTAGTTCCGTACGGGTAATGATGTAGGTTACTGCCTCGGTCTGAACGGGATGCACGGCAAAAAGGAGAGCACCGAACAAAGCCATCCTTTTGGCCCTTCCCCGATAGTTTGCTTCCACTGCCGGAAGATTCAGTGTCCAGAGCATAAGCAGATAGACGAACATGCTGTTCACAATATGCAATGCGATATTGAAGATATGATATCCTACGACGTTCAGTCCGCCCAAGGCATAATTAAACATTAAGCTCAGATAAACGACCGGCCGAACACCGCTCAGCAAGGAGATGATATTATCCATGGTCACCCGCTTGATAACGGCGTTTTCCACGATTGAGGGATTGTCGTCAAAATGAAAACTTGCCGTGAACGTATTGGAGTATGCAATAAGGGTCATTGCTGCAATAACGCAAAACGCAATGAGGTTAAACCTCTTGCTGGTAAAGATCCTGTTTACTTTCCCGGTTATCGACTGCATGTCTGCCACAACTCCTCCTCGCTGCTGTTAAATGCCTTGAAAATGTACCATGCTTCATATGCAAAGTAAAGGGTATTTTCAGTGACAAAGGGTGTTCGGGTTCAAAAAAAACGAGGGTGAACCGGCCGCCCATGCTGGCCTTGCCCTTGTCGCGGAGTACAACCGCGGAATCGGACTCCGGGAACCTCGTGAACAGCATCGTCCTGGTCCGGACAGCAACCTGTAATTCCTCTTGACAAAACCGGAGCTTCCCTATATAATTCAATGCTTACGGCCTCCAGAGTAAGAAAATGGCTATGAAGATCAACGATATACCGCCAGAGGGGCTGACACTGGAGCTTAATCAGAAGCTCGACCTGCACAACACCGGCACGCTGTCCACGGCCTTTACCGCGGTTCTCGGTATCAGGCCGGCGGGTTCCGGGGTCCTCCACATAACAGGCCGTGTTCAGGCCGACCCGGTGTTCGAGTGCAGCCGCTGCCTGAAAGAATTTCCGTATCACATCGATACGGAGCTGAATATCGATCTTGCGCCGGCAACGGTTCTGGGAACAGGGCCGGAGCATGAGCTCGTTCGGTCCGAGCTTGACATGGAGTTTTATCAGGGCGAGGAGATCGAGCCCCTCGATATAGTTAAGGAGCAGTTGCTTATTGCCATCCCCATGGTCCCGGTCCACCGGCCCGATTGCAAAGGTCTCTGCCCGGTCTGTGGAACGGACCTGAATGAAGCGGACTGCGGCTGCCAAAATGACCGCACTGGGGAGTTCGGAGCGTTTTCCGTATTAAAGGATTTATTAAAAAAATAAGAAGGAGTGGTACCTAAACATGGCAAATCCAAAACACAAAACATCCAAATCCCGCAGGGACAAGAGGCGCACCCATAAACACCTCAAGGCCCCGAATCTCTCAGCCTGCCCGCAATGCCAGGAAGTAAAGCAGCCGCATCACGCCTGCCTGTCCTGCGGCACCTACAACGGCCGTGAGATCGCAACCGTACAACAGATATAATCGACGCTTGCTCAAAGGCAAAGGGATGATACTGCATTTTCCGGTATGACTCTTTGCCTTTTATTTTGCGGGGAGCTTCTTCTATGAAAATCGCTGTTGATGCTATGGGAGGGGATAATGCGCCTCATGCCGTCGTCGCTGGAGCAGTTCAGGCGGCGAAGGAATACGGGGTGGGTATCATCCTGGTCGGCATTGAGCAGGTTATTCACGCGGAACTCAAGAAGCACCCCCATGCTCAATCACTCCCGATTGAGGTCAGGAACGCTACTGAAGTAGTGGACATGCTCGACTCTGCGGCCACTGTTTTCCGCAGGAAGAAAGATTCCTCCATCCGTGTGGCCAACGAACTCGTCAAGAGCGGCGAAGCGGTCGCGGTGATCAGCGCCGGGCACTCAGGAGCGGCCATGACCACATCGCTTTTCGTGCTGGGGAAGCTTGAGGGGATCGAACGGCCGGCCATCGCCACGTTCATGCCTACCGTGAAGGGATTTTGCATTATTCTGGACGTAGGGGCGAACGTAGACTGCAAACCGAACCACCTCCTGCAATTCGCCGTTATGGGCGAGGTATACGCCAAGTACCTGCTGAAGAACCCGAACCCCTGTGTGGGTCTGCTCTCCATCGGGGAGGAAGAGACAAAAGGGAACGAGCTTACCAAGGAGGCGTTCAAGCTGTTGTCCGAGACATCGCTTAATTTCATCGGCAATGTCGAAGGGCGCGATTTGATGTCCGGCAAGGCGGATGTAGTCGTTTGCGACGGATTCATCGGTAATGTGGTGCTCAAAGTCTCTGAATCCGTGGCAGAAGCCATAGGGCTCATGATCCGGGAGAATATCGGCGATAACGTCCTGAAAAAGATTGGATATATGTTAATGAGGCCGGCATTCCGCGCCCTGAAACGACGTATTGATTATGCTGAATACGGCGGTGCGCCGCTTATCGGCATTAATGGGATCAGCATCATCAGCCACGGCCGCTCGTCGGACCGGGCCATCAAGAACGCTATTCGTGTTGCGGCCGAAATCGCCAGGAGCGAGGTGAACCGGCACATCCACGACGACATCGAAAAGAATATGGAGCTGGTCAGAGCCAAATGATCCACGCACGCATAACGGGAACCGGGGCGTACGCACCGAAAAAGATCATCACCAACAATGACCTCACCAGGCTCGTGGATACAAGCGATGAATGGATCATCGAGCGCACCGGCATCAAAGAGCGGCGGATCGCGGAAAAGGACCAGACCACGTCCGATCTTGCCTATGAAGCCGGCAAAAGGGCGCTGAAAGCGGCAGGGATCGGGGCACTGGACCTGGATCTTATCCTTGTTGCAACCATGACTCCGGACACCATCCTGCCGAGCATGGGATGCGTGTTGCAGGATAAACTCGGCGCAAAAAATGCAGCGGCCTTTGATATCGCCGCGGCCTGCTCCGGGTTCATCTACGGAATGTCGGTTGCCGACGCTTTCATCAAGGCCGGCGTCTATAAAAATATTCTGCTCGTGGGGGCCGAGGTCCTTTCGCGATTCACGGACTGGGAGGACCGCGCCACCTGCATTCTCTTTGGAGACGGCGCGGGCGCGGTTGTGATCCAGCGTCACACGGGCAAGCGCGGGATACTTTCGACACATCTGCATTCCGACGGTTCGCTTGGGGAACTCCTCCACGTTCCCGCCGGAGGCGCAACGCACCCTCCATCACACGATACGATCCGCAAACGGATGCACTTCATAAAAATGAAAGGCAACGAAACCTTCAAAGCCGCGGTACGGGCCCTCGAGGGCGTTGTTCAGGAAGCGCTGGAGCACAACAAAGTTAAACCGGAAGAGATCGATTTTCTCGTTCCGCACCAGGCAAATCTGAGGATCATCCAGGCGATGGCGCAGCGCTTGAACATGCCTATGGAAAAGGTGGTGCTTACCCTTCCGAAATATGGCAACACATCGGCCGCCTCGATCCCCATGGCCCTGGACGAAGCGGTCCGCGACGGCAGGATCAAGGAAAACCACCTTCTGCTGTTCGAAGCCTTTGGCGGTGGCCTGACCTGGGCTTCGGCGCTCGTACGATGGTAAACAAGATCGATTTTTAATTATTGTTTTTAACGGGTTCCTATATTATATCGAGATTAAATTTACAGTATTTCGGAGGATGTAATGGATTACCTGCTGACAGAGGAACAGATAATGATACGCGATCTCGCACGGCAAATCGCCGTTGAAAAGATCGTGCCGGTGCGGGCCGAACTTGACGAGCACAATAAGTTCCCTACCGACATCATGAAAGCCATGGCCCAGGCTGACCTCTTCGGCATTTATATCTCCGAAGAATATGGCGGTCTCGGTAAAAAGAGTTTCGAACTTTTTCTTGCGATCGAAGAGCTGTCCAAGGCCTGTCTGGGCGTTTCAACCACTTACGCGGCCAATGCGCTCGGCACGTACCCCATCATCCTCCACAGCAGCGATGAGCAAAAAAAGAAATACCTGCCTGATATCGCCTCGGGAAAACACCTTGTTGCTTTCGGGCTCACCGAGGCAAACGCGGGCAGCGATGCCAGCGGCATCCAGACAACGGCAAAGCTCGACGGGAATGAGTACGTCTTGAACGGCACCAAACAGTGGATCACGAACGGCGGCGAGGCGCAGATTTACACTGTCATTGCCATCACGGACAAGTCCAAGGGCGCCCGCGGCGCATCGGCTTTCATTGTCGAAAAAGGGACACCGGGATTCACCTTCGGGAAAAAAGAAAACAAGATGGGCATCCGCGCCTCCTCCACGACGGAACTCATCTTCAACAACTGCCGTATCCCCAAGGAAAACCTCATTGCCCGGGAAGGCATGGGATTTATCGTGGCAATGAAAACCCTCGACTGTTCCCGCGCAGGCGTGGGCGCACAGGGAGTGGGCGTAGCTCAGGGCGCCATCGATGAGTGCATCAAGTTCGCGAAAAACAGGGTCCAGTTTGGACAGCCCATCACTTCCTTCCAGGCCATCCAGCACATGCTCGCTGACATGCAGACCCAGACCGAAGCGGCCCGCGCGCTGGTATACTCCGCTGCGCGCATGATGGACAGCGGGGCCAAGGACTTTTCCCGGGCTTCAGCCATGGCCAAGCTCTTCGCCACGGACACGGGCATGAGGGTCACGACCGATGCAGTGCAGGTCATGGGCGGATCAGGCTACATGAAAGAGTACCCTGTCGAAAAAATGATGCGTGATGCCAAGATACTTCAGATCTACGAGGGCACGAACCAGATCCAGCGCAATGTCATCGCCCTCGATATGATCAAAGAAGCGACGAGACAGAAATAAAAGAGAACGTCAAATCCCAAACATCAAATAGATCCGAATGTCTAAATTTCAGACGTAAAGCTCTTCGAATTTCGGCAAATGAGATTTGATGCTTATTTGTGATGTGTAGATCCTGGAGAGGCCAATGAACATCATCGTTCTTGTGAAACAGGTCCCCGATACCTCGGAAGTGAAGATCAACCGGGAGACGAACACGCTTATCCGCGACGGGGTCCCGAGCATCATCAATCCCTTTGACATGTACGCCATCGAAGAAGCGCTCCGGTTGCGCGAACAGCATGGCGGAAAGGTGACCGCTGTGACCATGGGTCCCCCTCAAGCGGCCGAAGCTCTCAAGGAGGCCGTTGCGCTGGGCGTGGACGATGCAGTGCTCTTGTCTGACCGCGCCTTTGCCGGGGCCGATACATGGGCGACCTCGTATACGCTCGCAAAAGGCATAAAAAAAATCGGGAATTTCGATCTGGTGATCGCCGGCAAGCAGGCTATCGACGGAGACACCGCCCAGGTCGGCCCCGAGACCGCCGACATGCTCGGCATCCCCTTTGTCGCCTATATACGGAAAATTGAAACGGTGGAAAATACCCGGATGGTGGCAGAGCGTATGATGGATGAAGGGTATGACGTGGTCGAGACCACGCTCCCTGCTCTTATTACGGTAGTGAAAGAGATCAACCAGCCGAGATTGCCGTCGCTCAAAGGAAAGATGAAAGCCAAAAACCTCAAAGTCACGTCCTGGACCGCGGCCGATATCGGTGCGGATGTGAACCTCTGCGGGTTGAAAGGCTCACCGACCAAGGTGGTAAAGATATTCCCGCCCGCTCCGCGGGGACAACGCGAAATACTTTCCGGCACCATAACAGAGCAAGTCGCCACCGTGGCGACAAAGCTGAAGGAACAGGCGCTGATATAACCCACGAAGGTAGGAAAATGGGATGGTAGGAAGGTAGGCGTTATTTCCTACCCTCATATCTTCTTCACCTCTTTCCTTCCTGGTTTTCAAAAGGAGCTTCACGTGAGCGTAAAAGTCATCCCCGATATCTGTACGGCATGCGAGACCTGTGTATCTGCGTGTCCTTTCGGCGCTATCGAAATGCGCGACGGCAAGGCTTTCATCACCGAATCCTGCACTCTGTGCGGGGCCTGCGTTGAGGCCTGCGAGTTTAAGGCCATCGAGCGGACGGAGGAAGCTCCTGTTCCCGCTGCCGACCTTTCAGCATTCCACGGGGTGTGGGTTTTTGCCGAACAACACAAAGGCGTCATAGCCAGTGTTGCCCTTGAGCTCCTCGGAGAAGGCAGAAAGCTGGCCGATAAAAGAAAAGCCAAACTCTTCGCAGTGTTCATCGGCCACGGCATCACCGACAAGGCGAAAGAACTGATTGCCTACGGCGCGGACTCCGTCTTCGTTGCCGACGATCCGGCGCTCAAAGACTTCAATGACGACTCCTATGCCGAGGTCCTTTCCTCCCTCGCGAAGCAGCACAAGCCCGAGATCATCCTCGCGGGTGCCACGGCGATCGGCCGGTCCTTCTTCCCCAAGGTCGCATCCTCGCTGTACACCGGCCTTACCGCCGACTGCACGATGCTCGATATCGATGGAGAAACCGGCCACCTGCACCAGACCCGGCCGGCCTTCGGCGGCAACATTATGGCCACCATCGTGACCCCGAATCACCGTCCCCAGATGGCAACGGTGCGTCACAAGGTCATGAAACCGATGCCCCGCAACGACTCACGGACCGGCGAGGTCATCGCCGTACCGTTCAAGCAAACAGGCGCTCTTCGCACCAGGGTCTTGAAGACCATTGAGGAACTCGGTGAGACGATCAACATCTGCGAGGCTGACATTATTGTCGCCGGCGGCCGCGGCCTGGGCAGCGCCAAGAATTTTCAGCTGATGGAAGAACTTGCAAAAGTGCTCGGCGGCGCGGTTGCGGCGACACGGGGCGCGGTGGATGAGGGATGGATTCCCTACTCCCACCAGGTGGGCCAGACAGGCAAGACGGTCTGCCCCAAGCTCTACATTGCCTGCGGCATTTCCGGCGCGATCCAGCATGTTGCCGGCATGCAGTCGTCGGATGTGATCGTTGCCATCAATAAGGACCCCGACGCGCCCATCTTCAGCGTCGCGACCTACGGCATTATCGGCGATGTCCATGAGGTCATCCCTATCATGATTAAAAAAATCAGGGAGATGCGGAGATAACGTGAAAATAGCCTTCATCTTTCCCGGCCAGGGCTCTCAGTACGTTGGCATGGCCAAGGAGTTTTTGGAGAATTTCAGGGAATCGAAGGAAGTCTTCGATGCCGCCAGTGCCGCGCTCGGTTACGACCTGGCGCAACTCTGCGTGCACGGCCCTGTCGAGAAACTGAACCTCACCGAAAATACTCAGCCCGCGATTCTCGCTGCAAGCATCGCTGTTTTGCGGCCCCTGGAGCGGAGAGGCCTTGCCGCGACAGCGGCTGCTGGCCACAGCCTGGGAGAGTATACCGCAATTACGGCTGCGGGCGGCTTCGAGTTGAAGGATGCTGTTTCGCTCGTACAGAAACGCGGCAGGTACATGCAGGAGGCCGTGCCCGAGGGGACAGGGCTTATGGCGGCTGTCCTCGGCATGGAGCGCCGGGAACTAGAAAAAACTTGCCTTGAAGCCTCCAAAAATGGTATAGTTGCCCCTGCAAATTACAACTCCCCTGGCCAAATCGTCATAGCAGGCGAGAAACAGGCCGTGGAAAAAGCCATGGAACTCGCCAGGGCCGGGGGGGCGAAAAAAGTGATTCCCCTCGCGGTGAGCGTGCCATCGCACTGTACCCTGATGAAACAGGCGGGTGATCGCCTTGCCCGGGAACTTGATGCCGTAACAATCAGCGATTTGCGCATCCCGATCGTGAACAACGCAGATGCGAAGTTCCTGAAAACAGCATCAGAACTCAGACCGTCGCTCATCAAACAGATCAGTTCTCCGCTCTTTTGGGAAGACACGATCAAGAACATGGTCGCTGAGGGGTACGATACCTTTATCGAGATCGGCCCCGGCAAAGTGCTGAGCGGTCTCGTACGACGGATCGCCAAGGACGCAAAGGTCCTGAACGTGGAAGACCAGAAAAGTATGAACGACACGCTTAGCGCGGTAGGTTTATAATAGCAGAAACCAGGAGTATGATTATGGGCCTGATTGGTAAAACAGCGTTAGTAACCGGAGCAGCACAGGGTATCGGCAGGGACATCGCGCTTGCACTGGCAACAGATGGCGCCGATGTTGCCATCTGCGACGTGAATCTTGAAGCCGCGCAAAAGACCGCCGGCGATATCGAAGCCAAGGGCAGAAAGTCACTGGCACTGAAGGCGAATGTCGCCTCCGCCGCCGAAGTAACGGCCATGGTCGACCAGGTCGTGGAAAAATTCGGCAGGATCGATATTCTCGTGAACAATGCCGGCATCACCCGGGACGGCCTCATTCTCCGGATGAAAGATGAAGACTGGGACCTGGTGCTCAGCATCAACCTGAAAGGCTCCTTCCTGTGCACCAAAGCAGCGCTCAAGTACATGAGCAAACAGCGGGGCGGAAACATCATCAACATCGCCTCGATCGTGGGCGCCATGGGCAATGCCGGACAGGCAAACTACGTTGCATCCAAAGCAGGGCTCATCGGCTTGACCAAAACCATTGCCCGGGAATACGCGAACCGCGGCATCACGGCCAATGCCGTGGCGCCCGGTTTTATCGATACGGCCATGACGCAGGCGTTGTCCGAAAATGTCAGGACCGAACTCGCGAAGCAAATTCCCCTGGGCAAGCTCGGCACGCCTGAGGATGTGGCAAATGCGGTCCGATTCCTTGCTTCACCCTGGGCGTCGTATATTACCGGCCAGGTGATCCATGTAAACGGCGGCATGTACATGTAGGACCACCTCGGAGCAGGTTCAGCGCTCCGATTTAATAAAGACAGAAAATCCAAGAAACCAAGAATATACACAGGAGGATGAAAATGGCGGATATAGAGGTAAAAGTAAAAAAGATAATTTCCGAGCAGCTCGGCGTGCCGGAAGCGGATGTTAAACCCGCGGCATCATTTGTGAACGACCTCGGTGCGGATTCACTCGACACCGTGGAGCTCGTCATGGCGCTCGAAGAGGAATTCGGCGTTGAAATCCCCGATGAGGATGCCGAGAAGATAGCGACCGTTCAGAACGCGATCGATTACATTACAGCAAAAGCAAAGTAAGGCGGCAGGCACTCACTGATTCAGGATCAAAATTCCAAAAGCCAGAAGGCCTCTCCTTTCAACGGAGCCGGTTTTTTGGCTTTTCGGATTTCATGTGCAGGAGGAGTTTCTGTTGAAGAGACGCGTAGTAGTCACCGGTTTCGGCATGATCACCCCGGTCGGGCTCGATACGGAATCAAGCTGGGAAGGCCTGATCAACGGCAAATCCGGCATCGGCCCCATCACGCAGTTCGATGACAAGACCATTCCGACGCAGATCGCCGGAGAGATCCACGGCTTCGAACCGGAAAAGTACATCGACCTCAAAGAGATTAAAAAAATGGACCGGTTTATTCATCTGGCGATAGCGGCAAGTCAGATGGCCATGGACATGTCCGGACTCAAGATCACCCCCGAGAACGCCGAACGCGTCGGGGTCATGGTCAGTGCGGGCATCGGCGGGCTCCCGGCCATCGAGAAGTACCATAAGGTCTATCTCGAACGCGGTTTCCGAAAGATCACCCCATTCTACATCCCCATGCTGATCATCAACGAGGCCGGGGGAAATATTTCGATGCGCTTTGGCGCCAAGGGGCCCAATATCAGCGTCGTCACGGCCTGTGCAACGGGGACGCATTCCATCGGCGATGCCTGCTCGTGGATCCAGCGCGGCGCCGCTGATGCCATGATCGCCGGCGGTACCGAATCGTGCATTTGCGTAACCGGCGTAGGCGGGTTCAACGCCATGAAGGCCCTCTCCACACGAAACAATGAGCCCCATCGCGCAAGCCGCCCCTTCGATGCCGAGCGGGACGGATTCATCATGGGCGAAGGTTCCGGTGTGCTTATCCTTGAAGAAATGGAATCGGCACTGAACCGCGGGGCCCGCATTTACGCGGAAGTGGTCGGCTATGGCGCCACGGGCGACGCCTATCACATAACATCGCCCGCGCCGAACGGCGAAGGGGCCGCGCGGTGCATGAACATGGCGATCAAGGACGCGGGAATCTCCCCTGCGGATATGGGCTACATAAACGCGCACGGCACTTCAACAAAGTACGGCGACGAACTCGAGAGTATTGCCATCAAAACCGTATTCGGCGACTACGCGCGCAAAATCCCCGTCAGTTCGACGAAATCCATGACCGGCCATCTGCTCGGCGCCGCCGGAGGCGTGGAAGCGGTCATCTCCGTTCTCGCGCTGGATCGCGGAGTCCTCCCTCCTACGATCAACCTTGAGAATCCTGATCCGGAGTGCGATCTGGACTATATCCCGCATATCGCAAGAAAAGTGCAGGTGGACGTAGCCATGTCCAACTCTTTCGGTTTCGGCGGCACAAACGCCTGCCTCGTCTTCCGGAGATTCCGGAAATAACATGCCGCCCCTTTCGGACCTCCAGCATCGCATCGCGCATACATTTAAGGACCCCGAACTCCTCGAGCGAGCGCTCACGCACAAATCGTACGCGAACGAAAATCGGGTCCCCTACCATAACGAGAGGCTGGAATTTCTGGGAGACAGCGTTCTCAGTCTCGTCATAAGCGAATACCTGATGAAGACCTGCCCTGACTCGACCGAGGGTGACCTTTCAAGGTACAGGGCAGCCGTAGTAAGTGAACCTGCTCTTGCCCTCATCGCACGCGAAATGGGGATCGGAAACCACCTCCTTCTCGGCAAAGGCGAAGAACAGACCGGCGGCAGAAATAAGGATTCGCTCCTTGCTGACTGCCTTGAAGCGCTCATTGCATCTGTCTACCTTGATAGTGGTAAAGATACGGCGGAAAGCCTTATCCTCCGTTTTTTTGAAGGCATCATTAATAAAACCTGCACGACAGGCGGGACGCTCGACTACAAGACTGAACTCCAGGAACTCTGCCAGGACCAGCTCAAACAGCTTCCGGAATACCGCGTCGTCTCAGCATCAGGCCCTGATCACCTGAAGCAGTTCGAAATGGAAGTATGGATCAAGGGAACGCTCTCCGGTCGCGGTACGGGAAAAAGCAAGAAGGAAGCGGAACAGAAAGCGGCGAAGGCCGCGTTAGAAAAAGTACAAAATGCAAAATGAGAACAGAACAATATAGAAGTGGTCAGACGCCATCTGCATTTTGCCCTTGCTGGATGTGACTATGATCATCCCCTTCTTCATCCCCCATTCCGGCTGCCCTCACCAGTGCGTATTCTGCAATCAGAGGAACATTACCGGCCAGACAGGGCCGGTTGATCAATCGGCAATCCCCCGGACAATCAGCGAATATATCAAAAGCGCCACGAAGCACGGCCTCGTACAAATAGCTTTTTACGGCGGAAGCTTTACAGCACTTTCAGGGGAACTGCAGAAAGCGTATTTAGAAGCAGTACGCCCCTTCATCCTGACAGGCCAAATTGACAGTATTCGCCTCTCTACCCGGCCGGATTGCATTACACACGAGAGCCTTGCTCTTTTAACGGCTTATCATGTCAAAACCGTGGAACTCGGGGCCCAGTCCATGGACGATATGGTACTTTCGCTCGCTGGCCGCGGGCATACGGCGGCCGATACGCGGAATGGCGTGCGACTGCTTAAAGATGCCGGTTTTTTCGTAGGACTGCAATTGATGCCTGGCCTGCCTGGTGATCGTCCGGATTGCTTCATGGATACGGTCGAAAAAGTGATAGATTTGAAGCCCGACTTCGTCCGAATCTACCCGGCGCTTGTAATTAAAAACACGCCGCTCGAACAATTGTACCAGTCAGGGCAGTACCGGCCGCTCACCCTTGACCACGCAACAGCGCTTTGTCACAAGGCGCTTCTTCGATTCGAACAGGCAGGAATCGACGTTATCAGAATCGGACTCCAGCCCACGGAAGAGTTGGACAGACCGGGTACGGTTCTGGCAGGACCCTATCACCCGGCATTCAGACAGCTCGTGGAATCTTCGATTTTGCTGGACAAGATGCGGTCTGCGTTGAAGGATAGAAAGGGTGGCGCCGGCACTGTTGTGTTCCAGGTAAACCCCAAGGACCTGTCTGCCGCGATCGGCCAGCGGCGTTCGAACATCGCATGTTTAAAAAAAGAGTTTAGACTGAAGAACATCCGAATGAAGGAGGGGGAAAACAGTCTCAGAAGACGCGAGCCTATTCTTCTTTCAGTTTTTTGAGAAGAAACATGCTGAGCTGAAATTGCTTGCCTTCCTCTTCAACCACTTTTTTATAGAAGTCGCACTTCTCACAGTTCTCGTATTTTTTTGCGAAGGTGCCCTGGGCTTTGCCGCCGCACATGGTCCCTGCCACAACCCAGCATGCTCTTCCCGCATTCGTGCCGGCATGGGTCCCGTGAAGCTTTCTCTCGGTTGCCGAAGGGCAAACACCAAGATCGGCTCTTGCCCCGCCAGGTTCCCGCCCGCATTTTTTATATTCCCAGCAATTCAGCTTCTTCATGCCATACTTCTCATTCTATTACCGGCCGATTTTCGATCATGCCTGCTCCACAACGATACGGTTCCTGGTCAAAGAGACTTCACTCACCACTCCACGAACTTTTTTTTCCTCACCGAACAGATTTCGAACCACCACTTCTCCGTTCTCGGCGCGGACTTGATTTACCGACTCGAGGAGCAGTTCTTCCTGACCCTGCCTTCGCACATATGCTTTTAAATCGCACATTAACCACACTCACCTTTCACACGTCAATTTTAGTATAACAAACAGGAGATCGAGAGCACTGGCCCGTACCGAAGTCCATTTTATCCCCACACTTCCGCCTGGGTTATCGTCTTCTCCTGTGCCTCAATGGTTTTGAGCCAGAACCGCCGCTCGGTCTGGACAAGGTCTGCTGCCGTCGCCTTCCCGATTTTTTTCACCAGAACAGAGTAATCTGAAAAATGAAAATGAATAACCCGCGCCTTCTCTCCTCCGAGGTCTTCGGCGGCAAGCTGAATGCCGTCATTTTTCAGGAACTCTCGTATAAACCGGCTGTTCACATCTCCCACGCAGAAAAAATTGTCCTTCTTGTCCTGAGACAAATAGATCGCTCCACCGCCAAAGGCTTTGGCGCGCAGGTATTTTCGCTGTGCGCCCCGCTTCAGCATTTCGTTGATCAGCAGTTCCATGGCATGAATGCCGTATCTGCCGGCGTCGCTCAGATATGCCGGCAGTTCCCTGGCATAACGACGGCTGCTCAGCATGAAATGGTTCATTCCGATGACTTTGTTAACGGGGTCATACAGGCACGCGGCTACGCATGATCCGAGAAGCGTGCAGATCGTCACATCGTCGCGTGACACATAAAACTCCCCCGGCATAATTGTAACATGAGGCCTTGATTCTCGTTCTGTTACCTGCATTATCGGCAATCCATGCTTTCATTATATTCACAACACCATATATCTACTTTGTAATTATACCAGATTACCTCAATCAAGAGCAACCAACTAAGTTCGCCGCCACTTCAGCCACAACGAAAGAGCGTTCTTGATAAACGGCGTAAGCCGCGTTTTATTGTATGCGTCAGACAGCTTTTTAATCACCTCGGCCTGGATCGGATAAGGATGGATGGTACGGGCAATGTCCGAAAGTCCGAGGCCCGCGGTCATGGCAAGTAAAACCTCATTGATCATTTCTCCGGCATGGCGAGCGACAAGGGTGGCGCCGAGTATGGTATCGGACCCCTTCTTCAGAAGCACGCGTGCGAACCCCTCCGCCTCGCCGTCAAGAACTGCCCGGTCCACATCCTGAAGCGGAATGGTAAGCGTGAGCACGTCGATACCAATGTCACGGGCTTCTTTTTCGGACATGCCCACATGGGAGATCTCCGGGTCCGTATAGGTACACCAGGGGATAACGAGCGAGGACTCTTTCCGCCTCCCCAGGAACAACGCATTCGCTATCACGATTCGCGCAAGGGCGTCGGCCGTATGGGTAAACTGGTAAGGGGAACAAATGTCCCCGGCTGCATAAATATGGGGGTTTGAGGTCTGAAGCCGCTCATTCACCTTCACCCCCGTCCGTACGTCATAGGCAACTCGCGCAGCTTCGAGGTTCAGCCCCTGCACATTCGGCAACCTGCCCACGCCCGCCAGAATGGCGTCCCCGTCGATTTCGATTGTTTTCACGTGCTGTTCCACAAAGAGAACCTTCTCGGCGCCCCGTTTCCCGGCCTTCCGGATTTTTGCGTTCAGGACCAGCCTCACGCCATCGCGAACGAGTGCCTGCTGCACAATCTCTGCTGCGTCAGTATCCTCCCGCATGAGCAGGTGACCGGCCGTCTCGATGACCGTCACTTCGCTCCCCATGCGTGCAAAAGCCTGTGACAGCTCGCACCCTATGGTCCCGCCGCCGATCACCAGAAGCCTTTCGGGGAGTTCCGTCAGCTGGAATACGTTCTCATTCGTGAGATAGCCTGCCTCTTCAATGCCCGGGATAGGCGGAGCTGCTGCCCGTGAACCGGTACAAATCGCAGCTTTTTTGAACCTCAGTTGTTTCCCTTCCACTTCTACGCTATCAGGACCAGTGAATTTCCCGTTTCCAAAAAAAACATCGATCCCGAGTTCCTTGCTGAACCGTTCCACAGAGTCATGAGCACTGATTTCTGCCCTGATCCGCCGCATCCGGTCCATGACCGCGCCAAAGTCAACAGTGCTTTCTCTGCTGCCGGTTACTCCAAATTCAACGGCATTTTTTGCATCATAGGCGGCACGGCCGGACCTGATAAGGGCTTTTGAGGGGACACATCCCGTATTCAAGCAGTCCCCTCCGAACAAATTACCTTCGATCAGCGCCACTTTCGCGCCAAGCCCTGCAGCACCCGCCGCCGCGACCAAACCGGCGGTTCCCGCCCCGATCACCGCAAGATTGTAACAGGAAGCAGGCTCCGGATTTTTCCAGCCGGCCGGACGAACATTCCTGACCAGCCTCTGGTTGTTTTCATCTTGAGGCAGTATGAGAAACGGCTGCGCCATGGAGACACCTTTCCTAAACTGAGTGAGCTCGTAAAAAATCATAACCTACCGCGGAGGTTTGCATCCTCTCCCCGGCGAGGGAGAGGACCGAGGTGAGGGGGATTGGTTGGGACTGGTGGCGCTATAATTATGCGCATCTATGGATTGAGTTTCATAAGCTTCCGGGTAACGTCGGGGACCTCGTTGATAAACAGCTTTTTTACCTGCGACCAACTCGCCTTAAAATAAAGATTAGGGAGGGGATCGTTCTCCGCGTCGTCAAAATACGTCATGCTTTTCAGAATATGATGAAAATCATGGGCCACTGATGGATATTGCGTTTTGAGACGAAGAATGATCTTCTCAAGGGGTTCTACATTCCTGACGCACCAATACAAATCGATAAAATCGCGTTTCCTGCCGCGCTGGCTGACGGCAATGACTTTCATGACCGCAATATCGATGGGCTGAAGAACGCAGACCGCGCCATACCTGACTGGCGGAAGCGAGGGCTTAAAAAGAGGATTTGAAAGAAAGCTTACCTTTGCGCGAAAAAGCTCTCCGTAAACAGTGCCTTCTTCAAGGCGAGTTGTTTTCCAATTTGCCGTAAAATGCCTGAGAAGAGAAGGCGCATGAAAATTGCGTTTGGGGGTAAAAAAGTCGAGGTCGACTGATTTGCGGTGGCCGGCTTGCAGAGCAAGCGCTGTTCCACCTGCGAGATACCATGCCGACTTCTTCAGCCAACTTTGAGCTGACAGTGAATCCAGCGTTTTCTTAGTCTGGGGCGGTAGGATTTTTATATGCCAGGCTACCTGTTTTTGAGAAGAAGCGTCCATAAACTCCTTGTTTTTGGACTAAGCACACGGGAATTTTTCACCACCTTTTTTAGTAGGTCTGGTTGATACGTTTGCCAGACCCAGCGCACCTCCGGGTCTCTTCCGAATTCCAAAACCCGTTCGATGATATATGTTGCATGCTTTTTCGCATTTATCGTTTTAGGATCAACATCCCAGAAAAGAGAGCCCCGCAGCCGCACGGTATCCCATGTCGATCTTGTTGTATTCTTTCTCATAGAAATATATTAGCACAATATTTTGAATGTTGGCATTCAAAATTGATGGGCAAGTGACTTGTCCCTAGCCCATTCAAGCAAAATCATCGTCTTTCTGGATAACATAAAAGACGTATGCATGAATAGGAAGAACTTATCCCCCCTTAACGCTTAAATCAGCCGACGCGTTAGGCGTCGGTTGTATTTTATTGTTTGGTTGTGGTGAAGACGCATTGGAACACTTTATAAATTCCGCCCCCACGTCATTAACATATTTTTGTATAAGCGATAAATACATCATCGAATTAGAGTGATCTAATTTACTTGATTCATCTATGCGAGAAATTAGAAATGCCGCGGTTATTTGACTTAATGTAATTGCTGTCATGTGAGCCGGATCAACCAAACCTGAGTTCGATGGTCCTGCAAGAAGCATATCTTGCTTGGCTTCAGACATTGCAAAAAGAGAGAGCATTTCACTGTAATCAGCATGGACATGTTTGCTCGCCAGTTTATAGTTATGCGACCATTTACCTAAGTCAACATGCTCACTGAGTTTCCCTATTTTCCCAAACCTAGTATACTTCCTTGCCCAGTGAAAAGAATTGTCACCATCACTAAGCTTTTCTTTCAGCCGAATTGCAGTCTCTAACTCATCATCCGAATATGGTTCTTGATTCATGGCGTTAGCTGTTTTTTGATACTCCTGCATACCTTCAACAGCCTTAATTTTCCCATGCTTTATATAATCCTCGGCTGCATTGACCCCATATTTCAGAATAACTAGGCAGTTCACTGATATTTCAAAAAGTGTTCGCCACCTTGCAAGAGCTCCGTCAGCGTAACCTCCCCTTAGAAGCCATATTATTTCTGCTGTTACTCGACAAGCGTTCGCATGTTGACGCATTAGAACCCCAAGTAGAGGATCTGTTTTATACTCGGGATATTGTAGAAACTGTTTTTGAAATTCCATTCCGGCTTCAAGTGAAACTTGACGAAGCATCTCTAGTTTCTGGAAACCTGATTTCCAACGCTCATAATTTCTCAATACAAACGCTTCGCTCGCTGCATTTAGTTGGCATACCTTGTCAGCTTCATTGGAAACAATTACGTCGTACAACTTCATCGAGGCTAAATGAAGTACATCTTCATAGCTGAACGATTTAGAGTCAGCTTTAAGCTCTTCTTCTGCCATTTTGAAATGTTCTTTAAACATTTTGGTTTCCAAAAATAGGAGCCGCCATCTAACTATGAGATGCCCAATGAGCGAAGCCGAGGATTGGCTCGTCTAAGAAGTTATTTTAACGGGTTGATACTGATAACATTCAAAGACGAGCCATCGTAATAGATTGCACTATTATCGGGGTATCCATGACAGGCCACCATCTTCTAATACCTGAAACGCGATTTTTGAATTATTCGCTTCTAATATTTTCATTTTTATTGTGCGAAACACTATTACATCAGTATCATTTAAATCATATTTTACTTCTTGGTAAAATGCTTGACGGGCCATATCTTTGTAAAATTCTCGATAAGCAAGGGTGATTATTTTATTAGACACTCCACTATAAATCAACTCGGCGGTAAAATCTCCCCAGCTTTCCACAACAGTACCTT
>Ga0315281_10004951_pt1 | contig 19180 bp, 28 predicted proteins | sample YL17G07_0_MG_FD_204540 | JGI IMG/M metagenome (GOLD analysis project Ga0315281, IMG submission 204540) | Sediment microbial communities from Yellowstone Lake, YNP, Wyoming, USA - YL17G07_0 | ecosystem: Environmental > Aquatic > Freshwater > Lake > Sediment | place: USA: Wyoming | collected... | reverse complement strand
CCTCTTTTGGTTCCTCAAAGACTCCTGTAATTTCCAGGCCTGTTGATGGTGCCAGGAATTCTTTTTCTTTTGTTGTTTCAATCTGCATCACATCAGACTTTGATAGGCTTATGTTGAAAATATCCTGCTCCTCTTTTGTTCCTGTCTTGATGTCAGTCTTTGTTACACTACTGACAAAAGGAATTTGTAAACTAGGTTCAGCAGCTTTGTCAATAAATTCCATGACTGCCTTTGTATGCATTCCCAATACATCTTTCTGAACTGCTTTGGTTATGTCCAATGAACCAGGAGTTCCTAATTCAATCAATTCTGATGATGTTCCACCACCACCAAAAAACGTAGCAGGTAATTTGGTCTCATCAATAACTGTGTCGATAGAAAAGAAATCTTGAACCTTTGTCTTTCCTGCTGTCCTGAAAACAGTCTTTAATTCATCCTCAAACATTTTTTCTGAAATAGAAAGGCCAACAACTTTTTCTTTAAACATAGTTTCCTCAACAGATTTTGTTGCAGTCTCAAATCCTGAAATAAAGAAATTTTCCTTTGGTGCAGGAACAGTAACCTGCTCTGATACAAAAGTTTGACCAGGCAGTTCAATAAATTTTCTTCTCATGAACAAATCTCTTTCAATTGCTTTGCTCTCAATGTCTCCATAACCAATTTCTACTGTAAACTTATCATCAACTTTCTTTCCAATGAATCCAAAATCAACCTTTGATGCAACCTCATCTCCTGAAACTTTTGTATCATAGAGGGCTTTTCCAGTTCCCTCAAAATAATCATCAGACCTCATCTGAATTTTTGAAACAGAGAAACCTTTTGTTGTCTGCCTAACAATTATAAATTCTCTCAATGCAGGTTCCACTCCTGTCTCCCAAACAAACTTTGTTCCCAATGCTCCTGCTCCTGCTAACAGAACTCCTTTTCCTAATTCTCCTGGCTCTCCTGCTCTATAACTTTCAACAGATTCAATTGTTCCAATTGCAGTTAATCCAGTTGTTATTCCTAGACCTGCACCAGTTAAAACCTCTTTGGCCATAGGCATTGAAAGAATCTTTGCTCCAATTCCTGTTCCTGCTAATCCAGGTAGAACACTCAATGCCTTTGCACCTGCAACCATTGTAACAGGTTCAAACATTCCACCCAAAGCTAATTGCCATCTATCTTTTGTTGGAGTTCTCAAAATATTTTCCATCCAGGCCTCTCTTTCCTGTTCATATTTTGAAATTCCTCTAATGTCTAAAGGATTGCCATAAAGGATTTCAGAACCAATCATGTATTCCAGGCCTTTGGTTGGATGCTCCAATGCAAACTCTAGACGTGCAGGTAATGTTCTAGATTCTTTTGAAATCATTTCTTTTTCCATCATCTGAACTTTAAGCTGCTCTCCAATCGCAGTTACATCCATCTGCCTCTCAATTTCTGTTTCCAATCTCTCAGGTGTTGCCCTGATTTCTCCATAGGGTGTTGACCATAAAAATTCTCCTGTCTTTGCAGTTCCTGTTGGTGTTGCAATAAACTCCTGGCCTGTTGATGTTTTAAATTTTTGTGCAGCAGGAACAATTTGGCCTGTCTCTGTTATTGTATAACCTTTCTTTATTACTGAACCTGTTGCTCCTGCCAATGCCTGAGGAGTTATTCCACCAGTTGCTTTTGCTTTGAATTCAGAAGTAACAATTTCAAATGATTCAGGTTGCTGACCTAACAATGCTTTTTTTGTCTGCTCCTGCAAACCAATTGCAATTTGTTCAGAAACATCATGAGTAACAGTTCCACCTGCTCCCTGGATTTGTTTTTCCAATTGAACCTGAGCAGGAGTTTTAGATGAACCACCACCAGGAGATTGAACTAAAACATTTCCCTCAGGAGAGGCAGTTATCAATGTAGAAGTATAAGGGTCATAAAAATAAGTTTGCTGACCTGTTTGCTGAGCCTGTTTGCTCAACTCAGCAGATTTTGTAATTACATCAACCATAATAAACTAACAGTTTGCAAACTGTTTGTTTATATATGAAAGGCAGCATCATTGACATTCTGTTTGCAATCCCAACTCTGTTGATTATTGCTCTTGTGATTCTAGTGTTCTCAATGAGTAGCGGTTACATGACTGATGCATTCAACAATGTTACAGGAATTTCCAATGAGACAAAAGCAAAGATTACCCAACCTGCAACTGCTTTCTTTGATACTTTCAATTATGGATTCCTGGCCATATTGATTACATTGTTTGTAATTATTTCCTCACTAGCTTACTATTCAAACATGCATCCAATGTATTTTCCTATTTCTGTCTTTGTGATGTTCATTGCAGTTTGGTTCAGTATGGTAACTGCAAATGGTTATTGGGAGGTCTGCAATGCATCTACTGAATTTACAACTTTGTGCAATCATTTTTGGGTTGTTACTTACTGCATGAAAAATCTGCCATTCATTGTTGCTGTATTCTGCTTTTTCCTGGCCTTTGTAACTTATAGAGGTAAGGGTCTAGGTAGTCAAACTCAGCAGGGTGGATTATGAATTGGAATGTTGGAGTGTTTGAAAGGCTCTGCAATACATTGCTCTTAGCTTTGAGTTTCATCCTGTTTCTTTATCTGTTGAATGTCAATCAGATGGAAAAAAGAGAATGGTGTGCAACTTACATTGCAGCAGGTCAATGTAGGTGTCAATCAGATACATCTCAACTCTTGAATGAGTCTGTTGACATAAAGCTGCCACCAAAAGAATTTCTATATCCTGGAAACAACATTGTTATCAATAATTCTTTTCCAATGATTTCCAGTCCATGATTGGAACCAATCAGCAGCTGCTTTCATAGAATTGAGACTGGAGCCAGTTGGGAGATCTGTTTGACATGATTAATTTCTAAGAAATAGAATAAAAAATAAAAAAAAGGTGGTCAGGCTCCACCTGTTCCTTTCTGTCCTTGTCTAATCCACATGACTGCTCCGACCAACAGAACTATGAAAATTATAATTCCAACAGTTGGCAAGTTCTTGACTATGTTGTCCATGAACGAAATAACGTATCCAATTCCTGTATAAGCTTTGGATGTGTTATTGGTAGTTCCCTGGAAACTTTCTGCCATGATGTAAGCTGCACCTGTAAATGCAACAATTATCATGACTACATAGAGCAGTTGAGGAATTTGGCCAATAGACATGCCTTTACTAAAATGAGAAACTCTTTCTTTGAACTTAGTAAATTGCATCTTTAAACCAACCCCAATTTAGTTATATCATCGGGAGAAGTTGGTGCTTAGCCTCTCCCTCAATCCTAGCAACGATTTTGATAGCAACGTAGCAGTTGCAATAACCAATGATTCTTTGGCTCCAAAAAATACTTAAACAGCATGTAACATCAACTAACAGTTTCTAAATACAATAATCTATCATGGAAATACCTGTTACCAGGGTGCAACCAGGTATGGTTTCTCAACGAAATCCTGAGTTTGTCAAACAGATTGTTTTTACAGATGATGTAATAGAATTTGTCAGGCATGTTTTCATGAATGAGGTTTTTGTCAAAAAGAATGATAAAGACCCTGGCAGTTGGGAAAGAAAACAAACTTTAAGTGGTAAGCAGTTGCAACCTCTGATGAATGAGGATTACGTCAATGATTTGCTCTCAATGTTAAGGCTCAACCTGACCAGGTTCATGCCTCTTTCAAAGATGGAAAAACATGAGGTCAACAATATGATTCTTATAATTGCAAACAACATTGATTTTTGGTTCATGATGAACTGGAAATCAGCAGGAATTTCAAAAGAAGTTTATTTTTCTGACATACTCTCAGATTCCCTGATAAATCTGTTGGAGGCTATCATGAAAATGCCTCAGGATGGCTCGATTCAAAAAGTCATTGGAGAAATCTATAATTACAATGAGGGTGCAGGAACTCAGCAACCTCAGAACAAACCTTTGATTTCTCTGCCATCTTTCTTTAACAGAGGAGAGCAGAAATAATGAATATTCCTTATATCTCTCCTGGCAAATGGGTTGATGTTGAACTTTGGCTGCTCAGAGGAGCAGGTGGAATCAAAATTGTCAGAGACAAAGTTCAGAGGAGAAAAAATAAAGACGATTCTCAGGAATATTATTTGAAAGGCCAGAAAGATTCATTGGAACCTCAGGAGTTTGAGAGCATCTATTCAGGCTCAAAGGGAGAGGATGTCCTGAAATTATTTTCTCCTGCAAAAGGAGTTTACTGGCCAATCAAATTTGTTCTAAGAACCATGAGGCCTTTTACAGATGCTGAGCAGAAATATATTTCAGAATCAAAGGATGATGATGAAAAAAAGAAAAGAGCAAAAGAAGTCTATCAGAGAATCTATAAGGTTCAGTTTGAATCTGTTGTTGACTCTGCAACATTGAATCATGGAATTTACAAAGTTCAAAAGAATGCTCTGAGATTTCAGGGTGGTGGTATGGATATTGCAACTAAAATGACAATCCTTACAATCATCATTGTAGTTGCTTTCATACTTTCTGCATGGGCAGTCTATAATTATTTTATTATGCCTGGTCAGATATTTTGGAATGACCACTCAAAAGAGGTTATTGAAGTATATAGATTGCAGCATACAGGAACGTCTACTCCTGCAACTCAGGAACCTATTCCAGTTCCAACAGGTGGTTAGCATTGGTTGGAGAACAATTCAAATCTACTTCTAAAAAAATATTCAAACGTGGAGAACTTGATTTCAAACAGATTCTTTTCAATCAGATGGACAGGACATTGAGGGCGTTGGTCGAGGGAAACTACCAGGGATTTGTTGATGGTGTTGAGGGTCTCTATATAATCCTGGTGTTTACTGCTGATACTGACAATGATTTTCAAGAGCAGGACAAAAAACTCTTTGAGTTTTTGCAACCTCAACAGAGCAGCATAGACAATAACGTGATGCTTTGGCCTGATGATAGGGAACTGATGATTTCCTCATTGGGTCTGCAATGTGCAAAAATAAGACTGGCCAATCTCATCAGATTGGCTGGAAAGAAAAGATTATTGTTAGAGGGCAGGAGGCTTTGGGATGAACGAAAACCAGGAGAGTCAGCTGAGCCAGGAGAGTCAGAACCAACAGACGAGGAACTCCAGGCCATTGTTGATGTTAGCATTGAAGAAGAATAGAACCAGGACTCAGATTCTAAGGATGAGACGTGCAGACCCTTTGATACGTTGGATTCTAAAAAAGATTTATGTTGACAGAGAGAACTGCATCATTAAAATTATTGGAAAGGTTCAAAGAGGAAAATCAACTGTTGCAATGGAAATAGCATGGAGAATGCTGAGAGAATTGTTTGATGTTAAGTTCATAGTGTTCCATCCTGAGCAGTTCTCAAAGCTTTATGCAATGGGAGTCAAACGTGGAGACATCATAATGTATGAGGAGATTGGAACAGAGGCAGGTGGTCTGCCACGCAGACGTTGGTATGAGTTCAACAATCTACTGCTGCTTGATATAATGCAGACTCATGGGTTTGAGGGAACTGTCTGCATCCTGACCCTGCCATCATCAAAGTATCTAGACTCCAATACAGAGCCTTTGATTGACATTGAGATTGAGACCAGGAAGATTGACAGGAGGAACCAGGTAAACATCTTTACTGCATACTGGGTTGAATGGAATGAGGAGCAGAAAAAGACTTATAGGCATTGCTTCATTGACAGGGATGGAACTGCTGTTGAGGTCTTTGCATGGAAACGAACCTTTCCTCCTGAGTTGCTGCAAAGCTACAAAGACAAAGAGCATGAGTTCAAGAGGTGGGTGCAGGGCAGGGTCAATGAGGAGGTCAGAAAGAAACAGGTAACAGAGGATGAGGAACAGATGATGTTTGACAAGGTCATGTCTAGCATAAATGATTTCATCCAGGTCAGGCACAATAAGACGTTTGTATCTCAGGCATTGATTGAGATGGAGTTCAAGGTTGGGAACAGAGTCTCCCAACGTTTGAAACTCAGGGCAGAGAGAGAAATACTAAGCAATGATGAGTTCTTCTCTCTCAGGGAATCATTATCTTCCAATTTAGTATGTAGGGAGCATGAAAAAAAGGGTTGAGAGAGAAAGAGAACGCTTTTCTCCTTAGGGATTTCGCAAAGCGTAACACTTTCCGAAACCTTTAAACAGTTGGCTTACTGTTTTTTTAATAGGTGCTATGGTGCCAGTCTATAAGAAAGACATCAACCTCATGGTTACTTCTGAGATGAGCCAGGCCATGGTTGACAAAGCAACCAACCTGAGAGATAAGTTCCTAGTTGCAATTATTAATTTCTCCGGAGCCAGGCCTGATGAACTTACTAAACTAGAGAAGAAAGATATTATCCTTAGAGAGGATGGTTGTCTGGAAATAAAATTCCATACTGACAAATTGGGAAAGGAGAACAAGTTTATTATCAGGGAAAGAACTCTGACCATGAAACCTAACATGCAATTCTTTGACATAGTTTCATCCTATTGGTCTGCCTCAAACTCCAACTTTCTATTGAACATGACAACCAGGAGAATGGAACAGATAGTTGAGCAACTGTCTAATGGAAAGTTATGCCCTTACAATTTCAGACATTCCAGGCTGACAAAATTAGCCAGGGCGGGAGCAACTCTAGACCAGCTGATGTATTTCAAAGGAGCAACAAATGTCAATAGTGTGTCTCCATACATCAGAGGAAAGAGGGTCGAGTTTGACAGGATAGAATAATAATACTGGAACCATTGTTTAGATCAAATTTATAATCGATAAATATGTTGAGAAAATTAATGGGGTAGCCGGGATTCGAACCAAGGTAAGTAGTTAAATGTCTTATATTATAATTGATATCCGAAGTGGTTCCAGTCCGCATTCTATTGATTCTTTTTCTTTGTGCTTTTCTTTTTCGTTTTCTTAGTTTTGCATGGCATGAACTCATCTCCTTAACGTGGGTAATCCTCTAGATTGATGTTGATGAATCTCTGCAACAAAGGTTTGTTTGGTCTGCCTCTGTGATTCTTGTCCTGGATGATTACAACAGGCATCTTGATTGCCAGGACTCCTGAACCACTTGAGTTGAATGCCAGGATTTTTGTGAGTTCAACCATTGTTATTTGGTGGTCTTTGTCTGCATGACTGTTTATTTCTTTGATAGTCTTGTCTAGCATTGTCTTGAAACTCTCATGCACTCTCAACATCTTTTCAACCATGCTTACTACCAAAACTTTAATTTCTTTTCCTGAGCCAGTTTGAACGCATCAACCAGGATGAACAAAAACAAAACCAGGATGCTGAATCCTATGATTATTTCAAAGAAGAATATCAAAGTTTCTACTGCTCCAAACGTCAGACTTTTGTTTGATTGCTGAATCAAAATAATTGCCAACAACAGAGATGCAAATAGGAACATCAGACCAACCATGAAGTATAATAGTTTGAATCCCTCATTGCCAACCTTTCCATGTATGTAAAAGAATGCCAGGCCTATTGCAAAGACAATGAACATTACCGAGACATCTACGTAGTTGATGTCATAAGGCGATGGATTGCATTTCCCTGACTCTGTCTTGCAGTTGAATTTGCAGGTCTCGTCATAGCTGACAGGAACCAAGTTCCCATTGACATTGATTGTTGTTGTGAAGTGAGACGTTGTGGAGTTCGAGCAGGTGTAATCTGCCAGGCCAACTGTTGAAAAGAGCGCAATTAAAACCAATGCAGTCAATAAAATCTTTTTCATATCAAACTCCTCTAATCAAAATTTTCCAATCTCCTGTATCATAAATGCATAGGTATGCCCTGCTATCTCCAATCTGTTGCAGGATTGAGCATACCTGATATATTGATGGTTGCTCCCAAACCCTGACATAGACAATGAAACTGTCAATCAAATCCAAAGGAATGCTCAGCAGTCTCTCAAATAAATTATAAGGCAGCTGACCCAACCATGAGACATTCATCCTTTCCTGGATGTTCAACAACCTGGAAATTATTGCTGCCCTATTGAATTGGTTTGATTCCTTTTGACTGATATTAAATAATTTTTCAACAACAGTATTTCTAAGAAAATTAATCTTATCCTTTGTTGAGACGTTCAAAAACTTTGTAACAATGATAGTTCTGCTGAACTGGTTTGCATCCTTTGTTGGAACATTCAGGAACCTGACTCCTGTAATCATATAAAAGAATGAATCAGCTGCATTGGTTCCAATGTTCAGGAACCTCTCAAACGTTTGCAATCCTGCAACTAGCAATGCAGAGAAAGTATTGCTTGTCTTTTCATTTGCATTTAATGTTCTTTCTAAAATAATGTTCCTGCTGACCTGCACATATTCCTTTGTCTGAACATTTGTTATTCTAATAAATCCAAAACCTTTAAAGAAATTATTTGTTGGTTCTGATAAGATGTTAAACATTCTCTGAACAATAGGATTCCTCATAAAAGTATTATATTCTTTTGATGGAATATTGAAACTCTTTGTCAGAGCAATCAATTTATTGAACTGGTTTGCATCTTTTGATGGAATATTGAATGTTCTAGTGAAAGGAGAGGTCTCTCCTGCAATGTATGGGTCTGATGTGTTGCTAATCCACAACTCATAAGTCTCAGAGTTTGCAGTTTCTCTGCCTAATGTTTTGTTCAAAAGAATAAGTATGTAATCGTAACCAAAGAATGTTGAGTTTCCCTCCTGAATCACAAAGTCAGAATAGTTTGTCAGTTGAATCCAGTCTGATGAATTTGTGTAATTTTTCCACCAAACATGAGAAATTATGCTTGAAATACTAGAAAGATTTTGAACCTCAAATATTGGGTATGTGTAATTCATTCCAACAACAGTTGAAAAATTAAAGTCTGCTAAAGTTCCATTTGCAGAATAATTATAACTACCTGTAAGATTGTTCCTGCCTTTTTGAGTTCCTGTTATTGCAGTCATTGTTGCAGGATTATACCACGCCTGATACTGCTCGTTAAAATCCAAATTCCAAACAGTTTCGTTGTTAGCAACTGCTGTAAGACCGTTATGGCCAAACATAACAAGATAACTTAATGTATATGTTCCAGCACTATTAACTGTAGGATTATGAAATCCCATATTAACATACTCACTTGTATCTTGTCTACCATATTGATTGATAGTTTGGGTTGAATTTGTTTTAGTGCCTAGGTATAGAATAGATTTATTATGATTATTACTATCATACATAAAAGCTACCCTTCTATTAACACCTTCATTAACAACACCAAAAGTATAAGTGTCAGCTCCAGCTCCTACATCATAAGATACATCGTATTTAGTGCCATTGATATATCTATCATTCCAAATTTGTAATCTTGGGTCATCAGCAGCGTATGGTGTAGTAACATAAATTGCAAAAGGTAGACTAGTAGAGTAAGCATATCTCCAACTATCATTACCAGTAGCAATATAATTCATAGTATAATATCTAGGAGTAAAATAACCTATTGATGTCCAATTCCAAAAAACATTCCCAACATAAAAATTACGTGTATTGTTTATACTGTAAACTGCAATTCTAACCAAACCATTTTCTACCAAGCTAGTATTTGCATAATCCATACCCTTGCTGTTTGTTGATGAAGATAATCTTTTAGCGTTAGATGAAGAATATTGTGGTAAATTATATCCCATAATAGTTAAATTAGTTTCAGAACCACAGGTTTTACCTTCATTACATCCAGTTTTCTGCAAATCTATTGAATACCATGCAGAATTTAATTGTGTTATATCACCAGATGTTACTCTATAAACTGAATTTTCTGTTACTGAAACTGTTGAAGAATTTAAACCCCACTTCAAAAACATCTTAGAGGTCAGGTTCTTTACATTCAAAGTTATTGGAATCTTTGGATTAACTGACTTTTTAATTACAAACTGTTGTGAAAAAACAGTTTTATTTGATTCGTCTGTCATGTTGAACCAACCAGTCAGAGTGTTCTTTGTTGTTAATGGATTGAAAGTTAAATCAAACTTTAAATCAGAACTGCAATCAGTAACATTCAAAAGAAAATCAGGGTCATTTTCTAAGACTTCGCATGAAACAAATTCTTTTTCTTCTGCATCAATCAATCCATGAACAGGTCTAATCATTAAAGTTGCACCTAAAAGAATTGCAAATATGATTAACAAACATGGCCTGTTCATCCATACCAACCACTCTATTAGCCTTCTGATGCAGAGAAGTTATGCCTCAATTTTAGTTGGTCTCCATTTGTTGCAAAATTGACATCAGAGATTGTTCCACCTGCATACAGAGTTCCAGTCGAAGATGCATTGAAATTTGCAGTCGTGTTTACCTTTCTAGCAACAGAACAACTGTAAGTGAAAGTTGTATTGATTTCCCACCAACCAGTTCCTAAATCATAATAGGTTCCTGTTGCACGTGCCAGGCCACAATCAGTTTGCTCTGAATTCAAAGTTGTGTCTCCAACTGCAACAGTTGTTCCGTTTCCCAATGCCAAATATTTAACAGGAGAAGATGCTCCCACTCCCATCATTAATTCTAGATGGTTCAGACCTGCATTCGTGATTATGTTCTCCCTGTATTCTAGAGGAATGCATGGTTTTCCAACAGGGCAGAATTCTCCAAAGAAACCCTCTTTGATTTTGAATTTGTATTCTGTTCCTGAATTTGTAGAATCAGAAACAACAACATTGCTGACCGGATTAGGAACTAGAACTGATGCAACCATTGGTGCTGCCAAGACCAAACAAACGCAGACTGTCAAAACTCTCAATTTATTAGTCTTATTCATAGTAGAGATATTGGTTTAGAAAGTGTTAGTTTGTTGGCAGTCTGACCCTTTGACAAATTTGGATTCAAAACATAGACTGCAAAGATTGGTTTGGGAATCCCCCATGCAAACATTCCCTGGTTGGCTGAGAAATAGAACTTTAGAACATAACCCTCTCTGACCATTTTCTCCAGGTAGCAATAGACAGTCTTGTATTTCCTCTGCCATTTGTTCGCAAAATATTTTATAGAGTAGAGCTTCTGAGGATTGTTGGCAAAGTGAGATTTAATCTTCTTGATGATGTGATTCTTTTCCTGTTTCATTGTTCCACCATCACTTTGTAATAGATGAATCCACATGCAACCATCACTAGAATCAGAACCATTGGCAGCAGCTGACCAAAGAAAATATTTTTGTAAATCCAGTAAACACAGTAAGCAACTATCACAACCAGGAACATCATAGCAACTCTATTCATGCCTGATTTCTCCTGCCAGTTTCTTTGCTTTCTGCATCTCCTCAAACCTCTGAACCAAATCCAATGCCTTGATTAATTGCGAAGTGAAAGAATCCAGAATGACAATGAACAGCAGAAAGCTGCCTGACACAAAGACAAACAAAATTCCGTATTGATAGCTGACCAATTCATTGACTGCCTGTAATGAATCTATTGTTTTTGAGTCTGTCTCATTTATAGTCTGGTTTGGTTCCAGTTGAACATATCCACCTGTCAATGTCAGATGCACAGAAGAATTGTAACCAAAGTATCTATAAATTGCCTGATGAGTTAATTCATGCTGATTGGTCATGAGGAATACAAAAGCAATTATTATAACAAACCATAACGCCATGAAAAAAACAAAGACCTTCTTATTCATGCAGAGGCCTCTATTCTTTTGATGCAACCACAATTGAATGTTTCTAGAGGCTCTGAGATTTCTCCAACTGCCCTGCCACAATCAACACAAATTTTCATGCCTCAACCTCTCACAATTTTTTCTGAATGCTCTCAGCATAAAATAAATTCTGATTCTTTCAATTACTCCTGGCTTGTCTTTCCTCATGCAACCAACTCCAACTCATCAATTGGAACAAAGACATGCATTGACTGAGTGGCCTCTAATCGGTCATGGATTCCTCTCTGCATCATCTTCTCTGCTGCAATCTTGTAAATTGTTCTGTTATCAACTTTTATCAGAATCAGTTTGCAATTCAGTTCAATCAGTTCTTTCAGGAACAGTTCAGAGCATCCATAGGCATCATGCTTTCTGACTCTCTGCCATGCATGACGAAACAGGATGAAAGTGTGATGGTCATAACTAATTTTTCCCATGCGAAAATGCATGTAATAGACTGAACCATCAGGAGTTATTGTTATCATGCTAAACAGATCTCCCAACTGGCTCCAATCCCTCATTCTCAGAAGTTTTTGGAAATCCGTTTTTAAGAATTATTTTTATTTCTTTGATTCTGTCTCTAGATTCAGAATGCAATTTATCCAGGGCATCCTTTCTGTTATACCAAAACCAAAGAGATGTCTTACATTTGTTCAATGGTTCAGGATGCAGGAACTTGTCAACCAACAGGAAAAAGTTCTCATATTTATTTTCATCTGAATCTCTGATTTTTTTGATTTTTAAAAAGGATTCTAGCTTTGGCAGGAACAATCTAAGTAATTCTTTCCTCTGCTGCTCATTCAGACGTGGCCTGTAACTGGTCATACCTTTCTCACACTTCTGATGTCAGCTTTGTCAAAAAATTCCTTGTATATGACGTATTCCTGCTCTGACAAAATTCTTACCAGGCCGCTAATCAGTTTGACTTTGTATTGAGTCATTCAATCCTCTCCAAAATTATTTTGATGGTCTCTCCATTGTTCAGCTGCTCAACGTAATCTCTAAAGTTTTTCTTACTGCTGATTCTGATGAATTTTTCAAAGAAATTCTTTCTGACAATTCCATAGAAAGTTACTCTCTTGAACGGAGTAAAATTTATTAGTTTATTAGTTATTTTTAACATCAAAATCACTCTCCTCAACATCCTCAAAAGAAATTTCTTTGAGCAGCTGCTCCTTTGTTTTTTTGGTTACCTTGACTTTCCAAAAGTTAGTTTTCCAATAATTGTAAGATGACAAGTCTGCCCATGACAAGTCTGCCATTGACAAGTCTGCCCCTGACAAGTCTGCCCATGACAAGTTTGCCTTTGACAAGTTTGCCTTTGACAAGTTTGCCTTTGACAAGTTTGCCATTGACAAGTCTGCCATTGACAAGTCTGCCATTGACAAGTCTGCCCCTGACAAGTCTGCTTTTTTAGAAACTGCTTCTAGAATTGCTTCACGCAAAGTTTCTTTTGTGCTTTCAAAAATTATTTCATCTGTAAATCTGTTCTTGATTTTTATTGTTTCTTTTTTCAAAGAATTCCTCTCCTATAAACTCCCAACAGAGTTTTCTTTCCATCTGCTGCTCTAATCTCAAAACCTTTATTGGCTATTCGCAACATGCTTATCAACCTCTCCTAGTTTTTTTATCGCTATTTTGATTTCCTGCAAGACCTCTAAGTGCAAAGCAATATTCTTTGAGAATTGTTCCAGGGCAGGAGTCAGCTGCTTTTCAATAACGTCAGGCAGCCTCAGAAGTTTCTCAATCGCATAAGAATCCATAGGCTCCTCTAAGGCCTCTGTTCCGTTAGAGGCGTTGACATACATCTGCTCCAATTTTACCCTGCCAAAAATCTTTGCCAAGGCCTCTGATTTGCAAAGTTCCTTTTCTGCTTTCCTAATCACATACAAAGGTTCCAGGGTCATTCCATACTTGTCAACATAGATTTGTGCAACGTGAGTTGCCCTGGAAAACATCTCTCCAATTGTAATGTCAGGGTCTTTAGAATATTGCTCAGGAACATAAATTTTCAACAGGCCTGTATCCTGCACGTTGACAACGTAATCATCAATCCTTTCAGGAACATATTTCCAACCACCATTCATTGTGATTACTTTTCTCCTGGTGGTCTCAACGAACTGGAACGTTCCCATCTTTCTGATTCTAAAACCAACTATCAGATTGTGAACTTTCCACAAAGGAGTCAGATGTTCCGATTGTCTGAGAGAATCCTTTACTCGTTCTCCCAATGGTGTCAGCTTGTAAATAGAATAGGGATAAGACTGGACTCTGCAAATGACCTTTAAGGCCATCATTCTCTTTAGATGATAGTTTAAGGCCTGTTTTGTCCTGCCTGTTTTCTTAGCAATAGCCTTACAGGTTAGGCCATCCTGTATTGATTGTAGCAGTAAAAGTAAAAAGTCATTGCGTTCATCCTTTACCTGCTCTGATGTCTTGAATTTTCTAGAGAAGTAATCCTTGTCTAAGAACCATTGGGAATCTTTCTTATAGAGCAATAAAGGAATGTGATTTGATATTCCTGCCTTTTCAATTATTCTTTTGAACTGACCTCTGCCCATTTCGTGAATGTATCTGACAACTTCAATTGCAAAGGTATCATTGCCTTTCTTACAGATGAAGTCATAGCTGTCATTGATAAAAACTACTGTATCAAATTGTTTGACTAGCCATTCACTAGCTTCTTTCTCTATGGCTCTCATCTTTCCTAAGACTAGAAGTTGTTCAGGAATCATGAGGAACAGACTCCTTATTTTCCCAATATCTATCTCTACATTTCTTTGAACAAAATTTAGTTGGAGTATAACGTGTTCGTCTAAATTTTATTTTACAATTCAAACATTTTATTTTTTTTACAAACCTTCCATGTAGACGGAATTGTTTTTTCGTATAAAGTTCTCCTCCATAAAAAAGTTTAGAATCTATTTGTTGAATGAATTGTTGTGCTCTTGAAATTTCGTTGAAATTTCTCCATGTTTCAGAATCTTCATTAAAAATTTGAACTTTAAATTTACTAGAACTATAAAGTATGACTATTTTATCTTTATAAATAAGTCTTTGAATAACTTTCCATTGCCCAGATTTTCCAGCTATACCATCAGCAGTTATTGAAGGATTTGAAATATTTGTTGAGTTCTTAGGTGTAGAACTCAATTTTTTCTTCAAGGTGTGGATTTTGAACCGCTTTTTCAAATCCTGCCCTCCGCATTTAAGTTTTTCTTCAATGTGTGGAGTGGCAGTATTCATGTTTAAGAACCTCTTGATGTTGCATTCAATAAGAATTCATCCCACGTAAATTTCCTGCCTAACTTTGCTTTGAGTTTCTTTTTTCTTTGAACTAGAATTTTCTTTGATTCAGGCAATACAGGTATCCTGGCAGTCCTCTTGTTCATACATAATATTGAAAATGGTGTATTTTTAAAGATTTGTGTCCAATAGAATATTATGAGAAATAGCATGGTGGTCAGCAGTTTCATGAGGGAACTTAGCCTGAGAGGTCTGAGTGAGAGGAGAAAAGCAAAATATGTAATCCTGCTCAGAAAGTTCTCAAAGGTCAAACTCTCAGAAATGACAAAGAGGAACGTTGACAAATTCTTTTTCTACCTCAGGGATGCAAAACTCTCTGATGAGACAAAGCAGGATTACTGGAACATGTTCAGAATCTTTGTCAGATGGGAGAAGCCTAAGATTGATTTCAGCAATTACAAACTGAAAATAAAAATCAAAACAAAGCTGCCTGAGGAAATCCTGACGTTAGAGGAGATAAGAAAAATAATCCTTTCTGCAAAATCAATCAGAGACAGGGCAATAATCTCCCTGCTCTATGATTCAGGTTGCAGACCCTCAGAGTTGTTGAACCTGCAAAGAAAGGATATTGTCTTTGATGATGATGGCCTGGTTGTAATTTTCAATGGAAAGACAGGAGGCAGGAGAGTCAGGATTATAACAACCTTAGACTCTGACAAATTCCTGAAAGAATACCTGGAATACTCAGGTTCTGTTGGTAACGTATTTGGTAAGATGTGCATAGAGAGATTGAATCAACTGGTCAAAGAACATGCACAAAAAATTGGAATCAACAAAAAAGTCTATACTTATATTTTCAGACATTCCAGGGCAACGCACCTGGCAAAACATCTGACAGAGCAGCAGATGAAAGTCTACCTGGGTTGGAGCATGGGTTCTGACATGGTTGCAACTTATGTGCATCTGTCAGGCAGAGACATGGATTCTAAAGTTATGGAACTGAACAACAACTATACTGCATTCATTCCATCAGAGGGTTTCAAAGAATTTTTGTTTGAGATGTATCACAAATGGAAAAATCATCAAAGTTTAAGTGTCAAAAGAATGAACTGATAATTATGAAATACTACCTCATTGCATTGTTCCTGGCAATAGTCTTTGGCATTGATGCTCTGTTCTCAACATCCCAGGTTCAGAAAGTTGGAGCAGGAGCATTGGCAGGAATCTTTGGAATCATTGGGTTTGCCCTGCTGCTCTACAATTATTTCAGGCCAAAGAAAAAGTAAGCAGCTGCTATTGGAACCAGTATTTACCAGGAGAAGAATGGAACCACTCTAATTCTTAGACCTTAAATTGGTCTGATGGTCTACCTCAAACGTCTATTCTTTCAAAAAGAAAAGTGCTATGAATGAGATGAACATGTTTACCAACAGGAAAATCAATTCAATGTTCCTGATGAGATTGTAAGGCATCACATAGAGGATGATTCCAAAGAACGTTACAATCGTTGATGCTCCTGCATAGGAATCTTTGAAACTAGACCTGCTCCTGAATGACGTGAAAAGAATCAGCCATCCAACGACCAACATGAAATCAAAGAACCAAAATGCCCCGCATGTTGCAGGGTTCGAGACATCCTGGCATATCTGAGAGGTCGTCTGATTGATGAACTCTCCAATGTTAGTTGCATTTGGTATCGTGTATAAGTAACTCATATCAAGACCTCGTTAAAATTTTAAATACTGCTATTAGACCAATGAACATGATGCAGACTGTCGCAGCTGCCAAGAACATCGGTGGAATGCTGACTGCTCCGCCAAAATCATTTATCAGACTGCCTAATGAATCAGGGATGTTAAGGAAAAGCAATATGAAATTCCAAATAACTTTTGCACCCATGATTAATGCATTTCCCAACCAAAAGGTCTCTGTATTCTGCTCATTCTTGAAAAGTTCGTAAGACTGGGATATTTTATTTCCCAACTCTATTGATTTGTTGATGCTAGTGAAATTTGTTGGCTTTGAGTATGCATCTGCAACATGGCCTGTAAAAGTCAGCATACCTGCAATAACAACTGTTATTATTATTGTTAACAGAATCAATGAGTTCAAATTTGTTTCTTCGCCTTTCATGTTAAAACCTTATCTTAAACGCAACAATCCCTGAGATGATTCCGACTGTGAACGTCATGGCCATTGCATCTGCACCAAATCTTATGAGGCTGATTACTGAGCAAAATATCAGGGCAAAGGCAGTTGAGACCAAACAAAGCTTCACGTCATTGTGGGTCATGTAAGCAACGAACATGACAACCAATAATGTAAGAATCAGTCCGACAACTCCAAAGTCAACAACTGATGCTCCACCGATGTAACCTGACTGCCAAATGTATGTTATCGGGTCTGAGTGGTAAGTTCCCTTTAAAACATATCTGAAATTTCCACCACCTGACAAATCGCAAACAAAAGTTCCTGATGCACCTGAATCAGTATAATCGCAAATAGATGTCTCTCCTGCCTGGTCAATCCTGCCAACATAAAGATTCATGTCAGCAGTCAGTCCTGATGTGTCAATCCAGCTGCATGTCCAATTGTTTGAAACATTCGTGCATGATGTTGCAACTTTGTTGTAATAGGAGAAGTATTCAGGGATGTCAACCTGGGAAATATAGAACGTCAATGATGATGATTCCAATGGCATAGGCTCGTATTCTCTTTCTACAACTCCATCCTTCAATAAAAAGAACTTGTAATTTTCATGCAGTTGCAGATATGTATAAGCGTAACCTGAGAAATCTGATTTTGCCTCTGCAACCTGATTGTATGTTCCTGTTCCTAAATCCTGCTTTTGAATCAAAATAATCTCATCCTCAACAGGATTCTCAACCTGGTCTTTGACTAGCATTGTTATCAGGGTTGAATCTGATGAGTTCAATAGATAAAGAGAAATATTTTGTGTGGTGCTTGTCGGAGTTGCATTGTCCAGGTAATGATACCTGGTTGAATAGCCTGTTGCAAAATATTTTGAGGTTGAATCTGCCTGATAAGTTGCAAATGAAGGATAGATGCAGATGGAATAATTAGTTTGATTTCTAAACTCAAAACTCCAACTGTCTGTATTTCCTGATGAATTGCTTAATGTTATAGTCATATCTTGAGAATAGTTCATAGCAGAATTTGTTTTTTCATCCTTTCCTGCAAAGTTTAAAAAAGGAGTTCCACCTCCTGAGCAATTGGTTATGTTTACTATGGTTCTGAAACTGAAATTTATTAAGGCACGATTTGGATATGGAGAAGTTCCCCAATAGCCGCCATCACAACTAAGAACACCGACACCAGCACAAAAGCCACTAGGGTCTTGACTTACATTTAATGTTATTCTGAATTGTTTTTTATTATTAGAAATAAAATCAGAGCCATCATTTACTGCAATATTTCTTACAAGGCATAAACCTGAACCTGAAAAATCATAATCATCTATCACTAACCAACTACTGTTTGTAAAATTTTTTTGCTCAACAGTTGCATTAAGCACACTAGGTTCATAGTAACCAGCGATTTGTGTTTTAACATACAAAGAATATCTGATGTTTGTAACATCTGAACTTACATTTATTGTTTGACTGTTGTTGGTTAAATCAACTCCACAAGTCTGTGTCGTAAAAACAGTTGATGCGTTTATCCAATTAAAAAAATTACTTGCTGAAAAGAATCCTGATGCTTCTGAAGATACATTGGTAAGATTATAGTTATAGCCATAGCCTACTACTGTTATATCTGCATTAACAGGCATAGCAAAAAGAATCAATAGAATGCAGATTGGAACCAATCCGAAGATCAGTTTACTGGAACCAGTCATAACTATTTTCTCCTCTTTCTCCTTATAGGTGCTAGTGGCCTAATCTCCAATCCTGTCAGACGCTTTGGCATCTTTCCATGTATGTTCAACTCTAACGCAATCCATGATGGAGCATCAAGAAAACCTCTGCCTCCGCCACCCTTTCCTTTCTTGAACGGCTCCTCAGCAAATCCAAAATCCCAACCACCACCCAATGGTGGAACAAGAGTTGGTTCAGGTTCAAAAGTAATGTCAGCATGTGGTGGTGCAAATCCAAATCCTGTATCCAGTTCAGTCATCTGCAACGTCTCTGTCAATTGCAATTCAGACTGCCTTTGCGATTGTGCAGTTCCAACTCCTGTAAGTGAAACGTTGAAAATATCCTGCTCCTCTTTTGGTTCCTCAAAGACTCCTGTAATTTCCAGGCCTGTTGATGGTGCCAGGAATTCTTTTTCTTTTGTTGTTTCAATCTGCATCACATCAGAC
>Ga0315281_10004950_pt1 | contig 19182 bp, 19 predicted proteins | sample YL17G07_0_MG_FD_204540 | JGI IMG/M metagenome (GOLD analysis project Ga0315281, IMG submission 204540) | Sediment microbial communities from Yellowstone Lake, YNP, Wyoming, USA - YL17G07_0 | ecosystem: Environmental > Aquatic > Freshwater > Lake > Sediment | place: USA: Wyoming | collected... | reverse complement strand
CGGGCCTGGAGTCGCAGTCCGTGCCGGGCGGGAAGGTCAATCAAGATCCCAGTTCCCCCCTTGCGGCTCCCAGTTCCCTTCCCTGAAGCAGCGGGAAGGCCTTAGGGTGATTCCGAGTATCAGGTAAACCCCATAATGTCGGCAAGGTAACAAAGGTACCGGTACTTTCGTACCGGGCGTTGCCATAAGGGCGGTCTGGCTGCTACGCTTCCCCGGGAAGCGACCGGCAGAAACGTCTTGCGCGTGGTCGCCCGTTTTGGCTCCTGGCAGTCCTCGGGTGGGAGCCGCTGCTGAAAACCTGAGAAAAGGAATTGAGACTATGAAACTGGGTGAGATTGCGGAACGACTTGGGTGCGTATTGGAAGGACCTGCCGACCTGGAAGTTTCCGGGGTTGCCGGCATGGATGAGGCTTCGGATACCGAACTGACGTTCCTGTCCAATCCCAAATACCATCGCAAGCTGAAGACCACGCGGGCGGCGGCGATCATCGTGAACCCGGAGGTGCAGGTGGCGGGCCGGGCGCTGCTGCGCTCAGAGAATCCGTACCTGACCTTTGCGAAAATCCTGGAAATCTTCTTCCCATCCTACCGTCCGCCTGCGGGCGTTCACCCCACCGCAGTCATTGCGCCGAGTGTAAGGCTGGGTCGCAGTCCCTCCATCGGTCCGTACGTTGTGATCGAAGAAGGCGCGGTGTTGGGTGACGACTGCGTGTTGAAGAGTTATGTCATGATTTATCGCGGTGCGAAGATTGGCGACCGCTTTTTGGCTCACTCGCATGCCGTGGTGCGCGAAGGCGTCCGGATCGGCAACGACGTCATTCTTCAGAACGGGGTGGTGGTGGGAGGGGACGGCTTCGGGTTCGCCAAGCAGGCCGATGGTTCCTATTACAAGATCGTGCAGGCGGGAACCGTGGTCATCGAAGACAGCGTCGAGGTGCAGGCCAATGCCTGCGTGGACCGCGCGGCCGTGGGTGAGACACGCTTGCGGCGGGGCGTCAAAGTGGACAACTTGGTGCAGGTCGGCCATGGGTGCGACATCGGCGAAAACGCCCTCCTCTGCGGGCAGGCGGGGCTAGCGGGAAGTTGCAGGCTCGGCCGGAACGTGGTCCTCGCCGGGCAGGTGGGTGTGGCGGGACACCTCACCATTGGCGATAATGTGATCGCCACGGCTCAATCCGGAATCCCCAACGATGTGGAGCCAAACAAAGTCATTTCCGGCTATCCGGCCATGGATAACGCGTTGTGGCTGAAATGCTCTGCCATATTCGCCCGCCTGCCGGAGATCTATGCAGGTTTCAGAAAGATTCGGGATTATGTCCAGAAAATGGGAGCGGAGCTTTAGGGGCATGGGAATCAGTGGTTGGCGTAAGGCGGGACTGGCAATCAACCCCCAACTCCTAATCCCCCACCCCTGTTTGAAGCGGCCACTCGTCTGGAGTAAGGCCTGAAATAACAGCCTCCCGTACCCGCGCCATCACTTGCTCACGGTTGTCAAGTGTGCAACCCGCCGTGGCGACAGCATTGTGGATGGTGATTCGCACTACACCCGGCCGGACGGCGAACTTCCCTTTCGGCATGATCTTGCTGCTGCCGGACACAGAGATCGGGACAATGGGAGCCTGGGCCTTGATGGCCATGACGAACACACCTTTTTTGAACGGCAACAGGCGGCCGTCGCGGCTGCGCGTGCCCTCTGGAAAGACCATGAAGGATCGGCCCGCCCCAAGCGCCTTGACTCCTTCTTCGATGGCCTTGATGGCGCGCTCACGGTTTTTCCGGTCCACAGGGATGAACCCGCGGATTCTCATGGCCCGTCCCAGGACGGGCACGCGAAAGAACTCTTTCTTTGCCATGGCGACCACAGGAGGAAGAATCGTTATGACGGCCGGTGGGTCGCAGTTGCCCTGGTGGTTGGACATGAAGACGGCGGCCTGGCCTGTTGGGATCCTCTCGCGTCCGCTCACCTCCAGCCGAACCCCTGCCAGCCAGAGGGCGAGTTTGCATCCCAAAATGCCGAAGCGGTAGAGCGGGTCAGAGTTGCCGGTCAAAGCTGAATAGATTACGAGAGGGATCCCCAGGACGACCAGGCAGACTAGAATGACGGCCGTAACGAACAAGGCGCGGATCACTGCTTCCCTGCCCCCAGGGCGGCCTCGGTCGTTCCTTCTAGCCAACCCTGACGGATTCGTCGTTGTTCCGGCGTAGTGTGCTTCAACTCTTCCACTCGATAGGTCGTTCGGGTCTTCGAACTCAGGGGGAATTCGATCGAGAAATCCCTCCCGCCCCGCCGAACCCGAAAACCCACTTTGTGACCTGGCTTCATTCCGGCAAGTCTTTCGTCGGGACTGGAGTAGAGAGCGCGACCGTCCATCTCCAGAAGGTCGTCACCAAGCTGCAGGCCGCTCTTTTCTGCTCTGCTTCCCGGTTCGATTGACCCAACTCGAATCGGCTTGTCGAACATCTGCACGCTCAAGAAACCGAGAGCGGGCCGTTCGGTGGTTTCCGTCACCAATTGCAGGCCGGCGTATCGGAGATACCTGTCGTAATCCAATTCGCGGGTACCCTCGACGTAGTCGGAAAAAAATTGGCCGACTCCTTCAAACCGGGGAGCTATGTTTGAGATGATGGCGATGATGTCCTGCTGTGTAAACCAGCGTCCGCGGCGCGCGAAGCCTTCGTTCAGGCAGCGCATAACGTCGTCCAGGCTGCGCTGGTTGCCGCTCCCGTCGCGGATCGCGAGGTCGAGCAGAAACCCGAGCAACGCGCCTTTGTTGTAATAGGAGATGCTGCGCTCCGGACGGAAATAGTCCGCGTACTTTTCCAGCCAGGCTTCGCGCCCGGCCAGCGCGACACTCTGGGAAAGACGCGCGGGCCGGTCCTGGAGAAGCTGGATCTCGCTGGCCAGGCGTTCATAAAAGGTTGCGCGGGAAATCATGCCGGCGCGCAGCACGACGAGTTGCTGATAAGTGCTGGCAAGACCTTCACAAAACCACAAGTCGCGGGTGTCATTCCCGTGGACGTAGTCCACCGGCTCGAGGTTTTGAGGCCGGATGCGCTTGACGTTCCAGGCGTGGAAGAACTCGTGCGCGAGCGTGGTTTCCAGGCCCTCCCAATTGTCACGCAGTTCGGAGGCGGCATAACCGATCGCCGTGCCGTTCCGGTGCTCCATGCCGCCGGTGCTCTGCTGTAGAAAATGCAGGATGAAAGTGTAGCGCGAAAAAGGCACATCGCGCATCAGTCCTGTCTCGACCGCTGTGATCTTCTCGAGCGACTTGAGCAACCGCTCGGAAGAGTAGTCGGACGGATGGGCGTGAACGACCACCCGATACGTGGCCCCGCCCTGCTGGTAGCTGTACTCCTGAAATTGGCCGGCTTCCGCCGGGCTGTCTGCGAGATCGTCGTAATTGGAGGCGACAAATTCGCCGGGCGACCGTCCCTCTTCAAGAAGCGTTGCCAGCTTCCACTCCGGAGGCAGGAGGAATTTCATCGTGACGGCACGGGCGCGGTCCTGCGGAAGGTAGAAGAGAAGCAAGGCGAAGTTCATGAAGGCATGTTCTTCACTCAGCACAGCCCCAAATACGCTTTCCTGGCTGGCATAAACGGCATACCGGACTTCCAGGCTTGAGCACGAGTAGTCGCCGCTCCGCCAGGTATTGAGGTCGACGCGCTCCAGTTGGCGCGGCGCCTGGTCGCAGTGCGTCTCGAGTTCCTGGACATTCCTGACGAAGTCCCGCATCTGGTAGGTGGCATTCCAGGCAGGAAATTGGATTTCCGTCGTGGGCCGCGCGGCGGGTACCGTCATGATGACGCGAACCAAATGCGTACGGGGTTCGCGCAGGTCGAGCACGTACGAGACTGGGGCCTCGTCAACAGCGGAAGCTGCCGGCACAGGCGCAGAGATCAGCGCGTTCGAAAACAAAATCCAAACCAGTGCCGATTGCCACCAGGGTCGCGATCGGGGACTAAAGCCCGATGTATGGATAAGGAGGTCAAAAGCGCGCGGCGGAAGTAAAGCTGAGTTCATTCGAGGCAGCCGGAGTGACTGGGAAGACAGATACTGTCCATGTCCTTCAAGAGGTCTCTAATATAGCATCCTGTGGTTGGGGCGTATCCCGCTAAACTGGATGAAATTGGTTTGTGCGCCCACAAGCAGTATTCGGACTCGACGCCTGAATCTCCATTCGCACCTTATCTCGGCCAGTTGGTTGCCGGCTGGGGCGGACTAGTTCTCCGGAACACCAATCGATAGAGCAAAGCTCCGGTGGCCATGGTCAATAAGCCCAGCAGAGACTCGGTGGGACGCAGGAACAGGGTGTAAGTCAGCATCCATGAGCTGGCGCCGACAAACACGGCGGGCACAAGCGGATAGCACCAGCTTACCGCTGACAGCCGCTTCCAATCCGGCCGGCGGCGCAAACGAAAGACCCCGGCAGTGGCTAGCGTGGCAAAAAGGATCAGGGCAAACCCGATGTAGTAAATCAGGTGTTCGAACGTGCCGGTCAGGATCATACCGGCGCTAGCAACAGTTTGATAGATGATCGCTTGGACCGGCGTTTGCCATTTGGGATGGACTTTCGCCGCGCCGCGAAAGAAGCACCCATCCTGGGCCATGGCGTAATACACGCGCGGACCGACGATCACCATGGCGCTCACACAGGAAAGAATCCCCACCGCCATGACCGCGCTAAAGACATTTCCGCCGGCTGCGCCGAAAAGCGCCGAGGCAGAAAGCGCGCCCACGGCGACGACGCCTTTCATGGATTCCAGAGGAAGCGCATAAATGAATGCCACGTTCAGCGCGAGGTAGACCAACGCCACCAAGCAAGTGCCGGTGACCAGGGCCCAGGGCAGCGTCCGCTCAGGAGTCTTCATCTCCTCCGCCACATAGGTTGCCGCGTTCCAGCCGCTGTAGGCGAACATCACGAAGATCAGCGAGACTGCAAATTGCGCCGGGACGCCGTGAGGCGAGGTGCGTATCGCAACTTGTGAGAAATGGCCCCACGTCCCGTTTCCGATGGTAAATGCCAGCGCGAGAAATGTTCCGAGGACCGTCAGCTTCAGGGCCGTCAGCGCGTTCTGAAGCTTCGCCGCGAAATGGATGCCCAGGATATTCACCACGGCGAAGGTGGCGACGACAACGAGCGCCAACAACTGGCCATTGCCGAAGTGCAGCCACGAAAGTGCACCGCTGGCACCGTTCTGCCCTGAGTGCACAGCAAGAGAGGGGAAAAAGTGACTCAAGTACTCGGAAAACGCCAGCGCCCCCGCGGCCACCGGAGCAGCGAAGCCTGCGAAGAACGATATCCACCCACTCAGGAATCCCCAGGCAGGCCCCCACGCCTCGCGCAGGAAAACATATTCGCCGCCCGAGCGGGGAAAGTTGATTCCGAGTTCCGCGTACGCCAGGCAACCTGCCAAGGCAACCATCGCCCCCGTAAACCAGACGCCCAAAACCAGCGATGGCCGGCCGAGATCTCCCGCGAGGAATCCCGTTGTGGTGAAGATCCCGGTGCCGATCATGTTTGATACCACGATGGCCGTGGCGCTCAGATAAGTCAGTTCGCGGCGCAAAGAAGGTTGCATGAAATTCCCGGTCGTCGAGCTAGAGAGGCAGGCCTGACGAAATCCGAGCGTCACAGACTAGAAGCGAAGACGCCAGTCCGCAAGCAGTTTCTTCGATACCATTTCGATCCCCCCTTCCGCTCGACAAGGCCTGGCGCCCTGGCTACAATCCATGCTGGAGGCGCAACATTCAGGAGCGGAAGAGGGACGATGTCCGGGGAGTCTCAGGACCTTACTGAGGTGCTCGACGCGATCATCGACAAACTCATGACCTCCGGGTTTCCCGCTGAAGCCAGTGAGCTCCGTAGCATGACTCATGAAACGGCGTGGACAAGTTCTTCGGAGATGTTGGGTGAGATCGGTCTATGGATCCTTGGCATTCAACGGAGTCTTGCGGGGGAACTTCCGCCGGAGGTCAAAAAGGGTCTAGCACGGGGCCTGGAGTTTGTGAGAAAGACCTGGCCGGACATTAAACTTCCTCCAGCTTGACCTGTGTCCACGCAGCCGCACAAAAGGATGGGTAACATGCCGAAGACCGAATCACCGCGCAGACCCGGCACTGGTGCTGCAATCCTGGCAGTATTTGTCCTTACTTGCTGTCATTTCTCACGGGCACAGGAGGCACAGTCTCACACAATCGGCGAGCAGATCGATCGGCTCGCGCCCTTCGTTCCCACACCGATGTCGGTAGTGGAAGAAATGCTCAAGCTCGCCAAGGTTGATGAGCACGACAGGGTTTACGACCTCGGCTCGGGAGACGGGCGGGTCGTGATTATGGCGGCGCAAAAATTCAAGGCCGACGCGGTGGGAGTCGAGATGGACGATGACCTGTGGAAGCAGTCTTCGGAGCGCATTGCGGAATTGGGGCTCGAGAAGCGCGCCAAAATCCTGCACGAAAATATGTATAAGGTGAGCCTGCACCACGCCACGGTCGTAACACTCTATCTGCTGACCAGCGTTAACGAGCGCCTGCGTCCGCTTATGGAACGCGACCTCCGCTCCGGCGCGCGCGTGGTTACTCACGATTTCAAGGTTCCGGGCTGGGAACCTGAGAAATCCATCATGGTAAATTCGGAGACCGGAATTTCCCATACCCTCTATTTGTACGTCCGGCCCTGAGCGAACCGTCCGTTTGTTTCGGAGGGAGGTATGAATGTAGACCTGCCTACCCTGCGAGGAATCTGGCTTTTAGTGTTGAGCGCTCTCCTGCTCAACTGCGGCTTATCTCGAAACGCGTTCCTCCAGCTGAATGAAGGCTCTCCCCAGGCTTCTCTGGATGACGACGCACAAAGGCAGGCGCGCGAGCGCATGGTGCGCGAGCAGATCGCAAACCGCGGCGTGCGCGATGCGCGCGTCCTTGCCGCGATGCGAAAGTTGCCGCGGCATCGCTTCGTGCCGGAGGAGTTTCAGGCCAGTGCCTATTCCGATCAACCCTTGCCGATCGGCCACGGGCAAACCATCTCTCAACCTTACATCATGGCCTTCATGTCGGAGGCGTTGGAACTCAAACCCCAGGATCGCGTGCTGGAAATCGGCACCGGGTCCGGTTATCAGGCTGCCGTTCTGGCGGAGCTGGCAGGCGAAGTCTACTCCATCGAGATTGTGGAGCCGCTGGGGAAGGAAGCGGCGGCACGCCTGAAGGACCTTGGCTACGAGCGCGTGAAGCTGCGTATCGGTGACGGCTACCGGGGTTGGCCGGAAGCGGCTCCCTTTGACGCCATCATCGTCACCGCAGCCCCGGACCATGTCCCGCCCGCCCTGGTCGAGCAGCTTCGTGAGGGAGGCCGGATGGTGCTCCCGGTCGGCCGCTTTGCTCAAGATTTGCTGCGCCTTCGCCGCACCGCGAAAGGTGTCGTCCAGGAGAATTTGCTTCCCGTCCGTTTTGTGCCCATGGTGGGTGAGGCGGAGAAAAAATAGCGCAGGCTCATAGAGCGGCAAATTCCGCTTTCCGTCTTGTGGTCCCAATGAGGAGGGCGGGCTCTACGCGCGGTAAAAGTACGTGCCCTGTGCGATGTGTTCGGCTGGGCCAGTCAGAGTGACTTCGCCGCCGGCAAGCCACGAGACTTCCAGCCGTCCCCCGGGCGTCTGCACGCCGACCGTGCGGTCTGTCAGGCGATTGAGGATGCAGGCCACGACGGCGGCGCACGATCCGGTGCCGGAGGACATGGTTTCTCCCACGCCACGCTCCCAGAAGCGCACTTCGATCTCATCGCGAGAAACCACTTTCACAAATTCCACGTTCGTGCGGTTGGGAAAAAGTTCGTTGTTCTCAATCTCGTGCCCCAAGCGCGACCAGTCGATCGCAGCGTGGTCTCCGACCATGACAGTGCAGTGAGGGTTTCCCATGGACGTAACCGTTACCGACAGGACGCCACGCTGCGTGCGGAGCGGGAATCCGACAACAGGTTGAGATGACTTGCCCTTGAACGGGATTTTGCGCGGCGCGAGGATGGGCTTGCCCATGGAAACGCGAAAAAGCCACTTCCCCACTTCAGATTTGAGGACATGAATAGTCTTGAGACCGGCGTCGGTATCCAGGTGAAGTCGTTTTCTGGCCCCTTTCTTGGCCGCCAGGAACGCGGCCGCGCATCGGATACCGTTTCCCGACATCTCAGCTTCGCTGCCGTCGGCATTGAAGAATCGCAACCGCGCCTGGTGCCGCTTAATCCTCGGCGGCATGACGACCACCAGTCCGTCGGCGCCAACACCCGTGGAGCGTGCGCAGATCGCACCCGCAAGCTGAGGCAGAGATTCCGGCAGCCCGCGAGATTCGGTAACAATGAAATCGTTGGCGAGCCCGTGGTATTTCGCGAAGGGAATTTTGAATTTGCTAGTCATCGTCGTATCTTCAAGCAGCGTTGCGACCTAGTCTTGTCGGAAAACACGGCTTGGTCAAGGGTAATTCACGGCGCCTGGCGTCGATAGATTGCCACTCTCTCCTCGCCCGGGAAGGACTCCTCATAGATCAGATTGAAGCCTTTAAACGATTCCGGGTAGGCCCGCATGAGTGCATCCACGTCGTCCTGGTCACTGCGGACAATCCACTCCACCCACTTGCCGGGTTCGGAGCGCAGGAGATCCCGGAATGTGCGATTTCCCGGGCTTAAGGTTTTTCGAAAGGCGATGCCCACCTCAGGCATTACGCAGGGCCACTTGCCTGCCGTCATCAGGAGGTTTTGGCCGTCGTAGCTCGCGCGCAGGATGCGGATCACAGCTTGCTGCTTTTTGGAGCGGCAGGGCGTGTTCAAGACACCTTCCCTGGCGACCGCAAGCTCTGCGGCGCCAGGCGAGGCGGTCTGAATGGCCTGGCCCAACACAACGGCGATGAGTGCCACCATCAATGGCGCGCGCCATCGGCGGGCGAGATTAGCGGATAGAAGAAAGGAAGGAAGGATCGCCGCGGCGGGCAACAATTCCATGCCCAGCCGCAAGTTGTAGTAGGTATTCGGAAACAAAGTGGGGACGTAAAGCGGAACCGCAGCATGGGCAATCCCCTGAATGTTGAACGGTAAAGGCACAAGAAAGAGGAGCACCGACGCGCGCCGTGAGCGCTCCCGACCATCCGCCGCCCAAACAATCAGCCCCAGCACTGCGAGTGCCAGCGGCCACACACCAATCACCAGTTTCAGGTCTTCCAGGAAATAGCGTGCAGCAATCTGAATGCTTCCGTCGGTGGGATAACGGAACGCCGTGGTGGCAAGTTGATGCGCGTACTGGGCCTGGGGCGAATGGGGCCCGTTATAGAATTCGAGTGCATTGCCATAACGATAGTCGTTGTGGAGGAGCCATAGAACCGGACCGGCCCCGGCAATGAGCGAAAACAAAACAGCGTGGCGAAAACGGTCGCGCCATGGCTGCTCGCGCGCCAGCAGCACGAATAACGCCTCGAACGGCAGCAACGACCATCCGTCGTAGCGAGTGAGCGCCCCGCAAAATGCCGCGAGGCTGGCTCCAGCAAGCGCCCGAAGGCGGCCTTCCTCTTGGTAGCAAAATATCCCATAAACGGTCAGGACCATCCACAGAATGGCCAGTGGCTCGGTGAGCGGCGTGCTGGCGAGATAAAGCATGTTGGGGCAAAGCAGGAAGCCCGCAAGCGCCAGCACCGCCGCGCCCAGGCCACGGTTCATCTGGAAGGCGAGTCGGAACAGAAACCAACCAGCCACCGCGAAGGCTGCAGTCGAAACGATTCCCCCTGCAAGCCCCGTCCGCCACAGAACGTCGTTGATGGCCAGGGGCGCTACCAGCAGGTGCGGCAAGGGGAGCCAGACGGTGCCTATTTCCTCATACCCGGGAGTGAGCGAGTCGAAGAAGCGCCGCGCGCCTTCCATGTGCGCCATCGAGTCGCCGTAAAGGTTGTTGAGGCCGCGGGAATAGAAAAACCATAGGCTGGCACTGGCGACCGCCAGGATAGCGGTCCACACGGCCGCCACTTCTCGAAGAGACAGGCTGGCTGCGGTGTTGTGTGGAGGATCCTCGTCGAAGGCGCGCTCAGGCATCAAAGTGGGCAAGGTTTTTGAACTGTTGGAAACGGTCGCCAATCATTTGCGGGTTTAGCCGCAGCAGCCGGCCAAGGCCGAATTCCTCGACTGCAAAGCTTGCCATCACCGAGCCGTAAATCACCGCGCGGCGCAAGTTGGCTTCCGAAAGATCCCCAGTTTGGGCCAGGTGTCCCATCAAGCCGCCGGCAAAGGTATCACCGGCTCCAGTAGGATCCTGGACTTCTTCGAGCGGGAGGCCGGGCGCAGAGAAGATCGAGCCTTCGGTGAACAGATTCGCGCCATACTCGCCCCGTTTGACGACCAGAATGCGAGGGCCCATTTTCTGGATGGCGACCGCCGCGCGGCGCAGATTCGAATGGCCGGAGAGCATTCTGGCTTCACTTTCGTTGATCACCAGAACGTGCACGGCAGCTAGCGCCTTCATCAGTTCCGCGTGTTTCCCATCGATCCAATAGTTCATCGAGTCAAGGGCCACGAGCCGGGCTTGCGGGAGTTGCCGGCGAACGTGGAGTTGCAGGACGGGATCGATGTTGCCCAGGAAAACGTACTCGCTCTCTAAATAGGCGGACGGGATCTTCGGCGCAAATTGCTCGAACACATTGAGGTGAGTTTCCAGCGTGTGGGCTTCGTTCATGTCGCCCTTGTATTCACCGCGCCAGCGAAAGGTCTTCCCCGCCGCGCGCTCCAGCCCCGCCGTGTCAATCGACCGGTCAGAGAACACGCGCAGATGCCTTTCGCCGAAATCCTCTCCCACCACCGCGACCATCCGGACCGGGGTGAACCAGCTCGCAGCGACCGAGAAGTAAGTCGCCGCGCCTCCCAGAATTTCATCCGCCTGGCCGTGGGGAGTTCGAATCGAGTCAAAGGCAACGGAGCCAACCACCAGCAGAGACATGCCTGTCATTCCTCCGATTCGTCTTCAAGGAAACTCGTCGGGAGCTATTTGAGATACTTTCCGACCAACAGCGCCAACTTCTTCCGGGTTCGTGGCGGAATCTTCTTTCGGTCGGTCAGGATAGCATGGGCCAGCGCCGAACCACACTTGCAGGCTCGTTCTTTCGGCATGTGGCGCACGGCGGCGCGAATGATCTTCTGGGCATTCTGAACGTTGCGGTTCAGGTAATCGATGATCTGCGCGACGGTGACGGCGTCGTGGTCGGGATGCCAGCAATCGTAGTCCGTCACCATGGCCATTGTGGCGTAGCAAATTTCCGCTTCGCGCGCCAGCTTGGCTTCCTGGAGATTCGTCATTCCGATGATGTCCATGCCCCAGGCGCGATAAGTACTCGATTCCGCCTTGGTCGAGAACGCCGGACCCTCCATGCACACATAGGTGCCGCCGCGATGGCAATTCACACCGCTGGATTTGCAGGCCCGCTCCAGGACTTCCACCTCGGCCGGACAAACCGGATCAGAAAAGCCGATGTGGGCCACGAGGCCGCCGCCAAAAAAGGTCGAGGAGCGGCTGACCGTGCGATCGAGAAACTGTGAAGGCAACACCACGTCGAGCGGGCGCATGTCCTCGCGCAACGAGCCCACAGCGCTCACGGAAATGATGCGGGTGACGCCCAACTTTTTCAGACCGTAAATATTGGCGCGATAATTGATCTCGGAGGGCATCAGCACGTGGCCGCGCCCGTGCCGCGCCAGGAAGGCCACGCTGTGCCCTTCCAGCACGCCCGTGATGTAGGCGTCGGAAGGCTTTCCGAAAGGCGTCGCAACGCGGACCTCCCGCACACGCTCCAGGCCGGGCATGTTGTAGAGCCCGCTTCCCCCGATGATTCCTATCTCGGCTTGAGCCATTGTGGATTGTCCTTTGCCCCTCGTCGGTTGTTTCGCGGTCCTCATAGATACTTCAAATCCCCGGCTTCGCAAACATCTTGCCGCCGCTCTCTTCCAGTCGCGCCCAGGGAACTTCCGGGTCGTGGGGGAAAATAACCAGCGCGTCGCGCTCCACAATTCGCGGCAGCAAGCGACGCCGGTTGGCCAGAGTTTCCATGGGATAGAGATCGAAACTCATGATCCATGGATAGGGCAGATGCGCGCGCGTGGGGACAAGGTCGGAAATGAAGCACGCGTGCTGCCCTTCGGATTCGATCCAGACGCATTGCAGGTCGCGCGTGTGCCCGGCTGCGACCTCGACCCTGATCCCCGGGACAATTTCGTGGTTGCCTTCCAGAAATTCCATCTGAGTTTCTGCCGGGCGGAAAGATTCCATGACGTAGCTCGCTTGGTCGCGCTCGGTGGGATGAAGCGCGTGCTCCCACTCGCCGTGCTGGACGAAATAACGCGCGCGTGGAAAGGTGGGGATCACTCGACGGTGTTCGCGCCGCGTATTCCAGCCGCAGTGGTCGAAGTGCAGGTGCGTGTTGATGACGACGTCGACGTCCCCCACCGTGAGCCCCGCCTTCGTCAATTCGTCAGGCAGCGTTGTGGACTTCTCAATCCCGTAGATGTCGGTGTACTTCGCGTCGAACTTGTCGCCAATGCCGGTTTCGATCAAGACGTTGTGCGCGCCCGTCCGCACCAGCAGACAAGTCAGGCCCAGCCGGACACGGTTGCGCGCATCGGCGGGGAGTTTTTTCTCCCACAGGGGCTTGGGCACCACCCCGAACATCTGGCCGCCATCGAGCGCGAAGGTGCCGTCGCTGAGAGCCAGCAGCTCAAAGTTCCCGAGTTTCATTTCTCCTCGACCAGTTCGATCAAGACTCCTGCCGTGCTCGAAGGGTGCAGGAACGCGATGCGCTCCTTCCCCGCCCCCACGCGCGGCTCGCGATCGATCAAGCGGATGCCGGCGCGCTCGAGTTCGGCGAGCGTCCCGGCCAGGTCAGGGACGGCAAGCGTCAAGTGATGGATGCCCTGGCCGCGTTTGCCGATAAAGCGCGCGATCGGCGAATCCGCGGAAGTTGCCTCCAGCAACTCGACTCGGCTCCCCTCCAGCTTAAACACCGCCACGCGCACCTTCTGATCTTCCACCGTTTCTTGGGAGTTCGGAGCCCGCCCCAGCAGCTTCTCGAACACCGGAAGCGCTGAGGCAAGAGATTCTACTGCAATGCCGACGTGATGAATCTTCATGGAGAGAGTTACGACATCCCTGTCGGTGATCCACGAACGATGCCCATCAGCTCTTCGACCACCGAGTACGGGTCGCGGCGGCGCGCCAGGACTTCTTCCACGCGCGCGTCCAGAACCCCTTCGTTCAACCGGCTGAAGGCTTTTTCAAAGAGGCTGTGGTGCAACAATTCCAGCAGCCGGGCCCGCCACTGCTCGCGCTGGCGTTCAAGACGCAAGGTGTGCTGTTCACCGAACGCGCGGAATTGCTCCAGGGCCTCGCGAAGCGGTGCAATACCTTCGCCCGTGGTGGCTACTGTCTTCACAATGGGCGGCCGCCAGCCATCGCGCCGCGGCGCCATCGAGAGCATCGCGGTAACTTCCTGCTCGACGCGCTCCGCTCCGGGACGGTCAGCCTTGTTGACGACGTACAAGTCTGCGATCTCCATGACACCGGCCTTGAAGGTCTGAACGTCGTCGCCCATGCCGGGTACGAGCAGCAGCGCGGTGGCGTCGGCGTGGCGCGCCACTTCGACTTCGTCCTGGCCGACGCCCACCGTCTCCACCAGCACCACCTGGCATCCCGCCGCTTCCAGGATGCTGACCACATCGTGCGCCGCCAGGGCAAGGCCCCCCAGATGCCCGCGCGTGGCCATGCTGCGGATGTAGACTCCCTCGTCCGTGGAGAGAGCCTGCATGCGAATGCGGTCGCCCAGGATGGCTCCGCCCGAAAAGGGGCTGGTGGGATCGACAGCGATAATTCCCACGCGCAGCCCGCGCGCCCGGTATTCACCCGCCAACTTCTCGACCAGGGTGCTTTTCCCGGCCCCCGGAGAGCCCGTGATGCCGATGACGTACGCTTCACGCGACCTCGAAAACAGTAGTTTGAGCAGGTTGATCCCGGCCGCTTCCCCATTCTCCACGGCCGAGATGGCGCGGGCGATGGCCCGGCGGTCTCCGGCAAGAATTCTGTCCGCCCATTCCTGTGGCGATTCCGGCATGAAGGGAATCCGATGCGGGGCGAAGATGCCAGCGCGGCGGCCGCCCCTAGCCGGTTGCTGCAGAACACCCAAGGGCTGTCATTCTGAGGAGTCCGTCGGCTGACGGACTCCGAAGAATCTGCAGTTGCTGAAGTATCGGACTGCAGATCCTTCTCCCGCTCAGAGCGGAATCAGGATGACATCCCCGGAACGTTTTTCAGCAACCTGCTACGATCGTAGCAGTTCCCGCGCAATCACCATCCTCTGAATCTCGCTCGTGCCCTCACCGATCGTGCAGAGCTTGACGTCACGGTAGAACTTTTCCACCGGATAATCCTTGATGAACCCGTAGCCGCCGTGGATTTGAAGGGCTTCATTCGTTGCTCGGACTGCCACTTCGCCGGCGTAAAGTTTCGCCATTGAGCCCTCGCGGCTGACGCGCCGCCCCTGGTCGGCCAGCGCCGCCGCTCGGTAAGTCAGCAGGCGCGCCGCCTCAATCTCCGTGGCCATGTCGGCCAGCTTCCACTGGATGGCTTGGAACTCGCTGATGGCTTTCCCGAACTGCTTCCGCTGTTGGGCATAACTCAGCGAGGCTTCAAGCGCGCCTTGCGCGATTCCGACCGCGATGGCGGCGATGCCAATGCGCCCCTTTTCGATCACCTTCAGACAATCGGTAAAGCCCTCGCCCGCCTGCCCGAGAAGATTTCCTTTGGGTACGCGGCAATTCTCCAGAACAATTTCCGCCGTATCGCTGGCCCGCAATCCGAGCTTGTTTTCCTTCTTGCCGGGAATGAAGCCGGCAGTTTCCTTCTCGACGATGAAGGCTGAAATGCCACGTTTGCCCTGGCGCCGGTCGGTTGCCGCCATGACGACGCACACGTCGGCGTAGTGACCGTTGGTCACGAAATTCTTAACCCCATTCAGCACCCAATTTTCACCATCCAGGTGGGCGGTCGTGCGCAACGCGCCGGCGTCGCTGCCTGACCCCGGCTCGGTCAGGCTCCAGCAACCCAGTTTCTCCCCGCGGGCGAGCGGCGCCAGAACCTTGCGTTTTTGCTCCTCGGTTCCCCGCAGGCGAATGTGATTCGCGCACAGTGAATTGTGAGCGGAAACAATGAGCGCGACCGAGCCGTCCACGCGGGCGAGTTCCTCGAGGATGGCCACGTATTCGACGTATCCCAGGCCCGCGCCGCCATATTCCGTCGGGAACGTCACTCCCATCAATCCCAGTTGAGCGAGTTGGGGGAGGATTTCGGAGGGAAAGTGCTGCGCCTCGTCCCACTCCTGGACGTGCGAGCGGATTTCTTGCTCGGCAAACTCGCGCACGGACTTTTTGATTTCTTGCTGTTCCGCGCTCAATTCGAAATCCAGAAATCACCTCGCAAATTGGTGCCTGCTCGGGCGGGGCTCGCAGAAACTTAGGCTATAACACATCCCCGAGGCCGTCAAGGAACGGCACGGCCGGGGAAGAGATGCGTTCGCTGTGCTAAGATTTAGAGTTGTGAGGCGCAGATTGCTTCTCCCGCGCGATGGCCGTGTGCTTGGCGCGATCGTCATCCTCGCTGCCGGGCTGCCGATCGGTGCCTTCGTGGCACGCCAACCTGAACCTCAATTCGCGAAAGTCGAGGTCCAAACAGGGCGTGAGAACTGCTCGGCGGAACTCGATTCAGCGCCAGCGGGGAAGACCGGAGCGACTGGTAAGCTCCTCCTGGATGCGGTCGAAGTGGGTGACCATTATCTCCACCTCAAGTGTCCCGATGAGCAAGGGAAGGCATACTTCATCTCCCCTCGAGTCGGAGAGAGCCTGCAAATTAGCCACGTGCTGGAGGGAGCTCCCAGTAGCGAGTCCACGCCTTCTCCCGTGGAACTTGCCGAAGTCAAAATTCAGTTGCGCCAGCATATCCGTGAGGCCGTCGAGCTCCGCTCACGCGGGCACATTGAAGAGGCGGTCGACCACCTGCGCTCGGCGTTCCGTCTCGACCCGGAGAATTCCGACCTCCACCGCGAGATGGGAATCACTTTCCTGCTCGCCAAGGAGTGGAAGCGCTCGCGGGTGGAAATGCTGGAAGCCATACGGCACGATCCCACCGACGCCGAGGCGCACAACGGCCTGGGTTATGCGCTTGAAAAAATGGGGAGCCTGCAAGCGGCCCTTGAGGAGTACCGCACTGCCTCAAAGTTGGAGCCGAATGAATTCTCTTATCGCCGGCGCTACATCAGCGCGTTGGCCAAGCTCTCCGAACAGCAAGCCGCAAAGAAGAAGTAAACCCGCAGAAAGAACCGCTTGGTGTTTTTTCTTTTTCGGGAAGGCTCGCGCCGCGCGCGGATTAGGCGACCGCAGTCTTCCGGGGGACGCTCAAGACTTCGCGCAATGCCTGTAAGGCACGCTCGCAGCCGGCGCGGTCCACGTCGCGGTGGGTCACCATGCGCATGGTTGCGGGCGTGACGCCGTTGGCCAGCACATCCTGTGCGGCGAGACGCTTGGAGATTTCGAAGGAAGTGAGTCCTGTTCCCGCAACATCGAGGAAGAGAATATTCGTAACCACTTTGGAAACGTCGATCTTGATGCCCGGAATCTCTGCCAGTCCTCGAGCGAGAAATTTGGCATTTTCGTGGTCGAGGTGAAGGTGCTTGGGACCTTCCTCGAGCGCGATCAACCCCGCTGCGGCCAGCACACCCGCCTGACGCATTCCGCCGCCCAGCATCTTTCGCGCCAGCCGCGCGTCCTCGAAGAATGCTTTACTGCCCACCAGCATTGAGCCCACGGGCGCGCCAAGTCCCTTAGAAAGGCAAAACATTACAGAATCAAACTTGGCCGTCAATTCCACGACGGAACAGCCCAACGCCACGGCGGCGTTAAAGATACGCGCGCCGTCGAGATGCACCGGCAAGCCCGCAGCGTGCGCGTGGTCACAGATGTCATTCGAAATCTCCAGGGGATAAACCGACCCGCCCGCGAGGTTGGAGGTATTCTCGAGCGAGATGAGGGCGGTGCGCGCGCGGTGGTCGCTCCGGCCGCGCACGTTCGGGGCAATCAAGTCCCAGTTGAGAATTCCATCTTCGGCCCAAACCGGACGCGGCAAGCAGCCAGAAAACGCCGCCATCATCGCCATCTCGTAGTTGTAAATGTGGGCGCGCTGTTCGCAGACCACTTCCTGCCCGTGGTGAGTGTGGACCTTGATGGCCGCCTGATTGCCCATGGTTCCCGAGGGGACAAAGAGCGCCGCTTCGCGCTGGAAAATCTCCGCCGCGCGTTCCTGGAGGCGATTGACCGTGGGGTCCTCGCGGTAGACGTCGTCACCGACCTCGGCCTCCGCCATGGCACGACGCATCGCGGGCGTGGGCTTGGTCACGGTATCGCTTCGCAAATCAACTGTGGGGTGGTCCATGGACTCATCTCGCTTCGGGCTGGAAATTCCTCTGCGCGCCTATATCTTCTGGAGCTGGCGGAGCGTCTTCTCGTTCTCAACGTTGCCGGTATTCAGGGTCGTCTTGGGCTCGAGCAGCACAACGTGGACTTCCTCTTCCGCAACCGGCAGGTGTTCGACTCCCCGAGGCACGATGATGAATTCACCTTTGTTGATCCGAACTTCGCGGTCGCGAAATTTCATGAGCAGCCGGCCTTTTAGCACCAGGAACAGTTCATCTTCGCGTTCGTGAAAATGCCACACAAACTCGCCCTTGAACTTGACGAGCTTCACGTAGGAATCATTTACTTCGCCCACGATTTTGGGACTCCAATACTCGTGGAACAGTTCCAGCTTCGCCGCCAGGTTAATCTTTTCGAGCGGCCCGTGAGATTTTTGCGTTTTGCTCATGGTGCCTCGGTTCTCGTAACCAGGAATTCCTGGAAGATTTCGTTGGAGACCAGGAGTGCGTGGTACGCCAGGCGGACGCGGTCGTCGTGCCGCACGAGAAGGTCGCGCTCCACGAGCTCCAAAATCACGGATTCGAAGTGCCCGAGAGCCGATTTTCCCCAACGCCGGTGCGCATCGGAGAGGCGGATACCCTCCGTCTGACGGAGTCCCAGGAAGAAGAACTCTTCGACCTGCTCGTCGGGAGTGATCCGGCGGAGCTCCACGATGGGCGATTCACCACGCGCAAGCTTCGCGGTGTAGGTTTCCGCGGCAGACTCGTTCGCCCAGCGACGCTCGCCATCGAACGAATGTGCTCCTGCTCCCAGGCCGATGTAGGGCTCCAAATTCCAATATTTGCGATTGTGTCTCGATTCAAATCCGGGCAGCGCGAAATTGGAAATTTCGTACTGAATGTAACCTTGTGCCTTCAGAAACCGTTGTGCCGTTTCGTACGCGGCCGCCATGAATTCGTCATCGGGCACGGACTCTGCGTGGTAGCGAATTCCGTGGCGAAGGACTTCGCCGCCCAGGCGGCTCTTCTCGTCCACCTCGAAGATGTAAACAGATACGTGTTCCGGCCGAAGCTGGCCAACCGCCTCGAGGCTCCTGTGCCAGGAATCTTCGGTCTGGTGCGGCAATCCAGCGATAAGGTCGAGGCTGATATTCTCGAACCCGGCGCGGCGAGCCTGCTCGGCCAGGGCGCGCGTATCCGCCGCGGAGTGCAGCCGGCCCACCGCACTCAGTTCTCGGTCGTCAAAGGACTGCGCGCCGATGCTCAGCCGGTTGACTCCAAGCGAGCGCGCCCGCTTGAGGTATTCTTGTTCGGCAGAGCCGGGCGTGATTTCCAGGGTAAATTCCAGTGAGCGCTGAAACTGGAACCGCGTCCGAGCAGCCCGCAGGATTCCCTCCAACCGCTCGATCCCGATGATGGGCGGGGTTCCACCTCCGATGTAGATCGTATCAACGGCAGTAGCGAGGAGCCGCGCGCCCGCACCTGCGGTATCATAGAGGGAATGAAGGCGTCCTACCTCCTGTTCAACCGCAGTGCAGTAGCTCGCCAGCACCTCGGCGCGCGAAACCTTGGAGCTGAAGTTGCAAAAGCTGCACTTCGACGCGCAAAACGGAATCTGGATGTAGAGGCCTAATTCCCTCATCCAAGCTCTCGCACTGTCAAATTCGCGAAGTGAATGCGAAAAGTCTGAAGTATGAAGCATGAAAAGGACGGCACCCTCT
>Ga0315281_10004948_pt1 | contig 19185 bp, 20 predicted proteins | sample YL17G07_0_MG_FD_204540 | JGI IMG/M metagenome (GOLD analysis project Ga0315281, IMG submission 204540) | Sediment microbial communities from Yellowstone Lake, YNP, Wyoming, USA - YL17G07_0 | ecosystem: Environmental > Aquatic > Freshwater > Lake > Sediment | place: USA: Wyoming | collected... | reverse complement strand
CCACCAGACTGCTTTAAAAGTGATGATTGTGATTCATGTGCTAGTATTGCTTCCTGTGGTTGGTGTAAAAATAAAAATCAATGTAAAATAGGTAATGAGAATGGCTCAAATGACAATTCTTGCTTGGGCAACAATTGGGTATTTTATTCTGATCAATGTGGTACAGTCAAAACTTCATCGCAGCAACCAAAAATATTATTAATTGTAATAATGCTTATTGAATTCTTAATTAAAAATCCATTAATAGCAATTTTATTGCTGATATTATTGATTATATTTCTTTCAAACAAAAGATTTATATATAAAAAATTGAAATTACTATAAAAATATTCTAAACACCTTGTTAATTAAATGCATTATAGAAATAGGCAAAATTAAAGATTAAATTTAATTATTTCAATCTTAACAATTTACATATATATAGATGACATCAATGGACAAAAAAGAGATGAATTCCGAAAAGTTGAAGAAATTATATCTGGAATTTTTCGAGGGAAAGCAGCACAAGATTATCCCAAATGCTCCGCTTGTTCCAGAAGAAGATCCGACTGTCTTGTTCACGACAGCCGGCATGCATCCGCTCGTCCCTTTCCTTCTCGGTCATCCTCACCCGCTTGGAAGAAGATTGGTGAATGTCCAGAAATGCCTAAGAACTGATGACATAGATAAAGTTGGTGATGACTCCCACCTGACGTTTTTTGAGATGCTTGGCAATTGGTCCTTGGGAGATTATTTCAAAAAAGAGGCAATAGAATGGAGCTTTGAGTTTTTGACGGACAAAAAATGGCTTGGCTTGGACAAAAAAAGATTGTTTGTATCTGTTTTTGCAGGAGACAAGGATGCACCCAGAGACGAGGAAAGTGCAAGAATTTGGCAGAGTGTAGGGATGCCTAAAGAAAGAATTTTCTATTTATCAAAGGAAGATAACTGGTGGGGCCCCGCAAGCAAGACCGGGCCGTGTGGCCCTGACACAGAAATATATTACGAAACGGGAAAGAAACCATGCGGTAAAAATTGCAAACCAGGATGCTTCTGTGGAAAGTATTTTGAGATATGGAACGACGTTTTCATGCAGTATAACAAAACTTCAGATGGCAAGTATGAATTGTTGGAGCAGAAAAACGTCGATACTGGAATGGGCGTTGAAAGAACGGTTGCAGTTTTGCAGAACAAAAGTAGTGTATATGAAACAGAAGCTTTCAAGCCAATTGTTGAAAAAATAAAAGAAATTGCAAAAATCAAATCCCAAGACAGCATGCAAGAAAAATCCATAAGAATTATTGCAGATCATGTTAGAGCTTCAACGTTTATCATGTCCGAGGAAATCGTACCTAGCAACGTGGATAGGGGGTATGTACTGCGCAGACTGATAAGAAGATCTATAAGGCATGGAAAAATCATTGGAATCGAAAAAGAATTTATCGCTGACGTGATAGAGGTGGTAATCGACACTTGCAAAAAAGACTATCCAATTTTAGAGAAAAATAGGGAATTCATTTTGTCTGAATCAAAAAATGAAGAGCTGAAGTTCAGGAACACGCTTGAGAGAGGATTGAAGAAGTTCGAGGAGATCACCAAGCTGGCGAGAAGGATTGATGGGAAGGCTGCTTTCCTGCTCTTCCAGAGTTTCGGATTCCCGATAGAGATGACAAAGGAGCTTGCTGGCGAAGCTGGCATCCCCCTTGATGAGAAGGGATTTGAGGAAGAATTCAAGAAGCATCAGGAGATTTCAAGAATCGGAGCTGAGAAAAAATTCAAAGGAGGGTTGGCTGACACTTCCGAGCAGACGACCAAACTGCATACAGCCACCCACATGTTGAACGAGGCTCTCAGAAGAGTTCTGAACAAAAAAGAAATAATCCAGAAAGGCTCCAACATAACCCCTGAAAGGCTGAGGTTTGATTTCAATTTCGACAGGAAGCTGACAGAAGAAGAGATAAAAGAAGTGGAAAGAGTCGTCAATGAACAAATCAAGAAAGGTCTGCAACTAAAAAGAGAGGAGAAAACTGTGGAAGAATCCAAGAAAATGGGCGCTCAGGCCGTGTTCGAGCACAAGTATGGCGAAAAGGTTTCAGTTTATTCCATTGGTGATTTCTCAGTTGAGATTTGCGCAGGACCTCACATCAGCAACACGAAAGATCTTGGCAGGTTTGAAATAATCAAAGAAGAGGCTGTCGCTGCTGGTGTGAGAAGGATAAAGGCAAGGTTAATTTAAAAATTATTCAAAAGTTACGTGCCTCTTTTTCATACTCTCTTCTGTTATTCCCAATCTTTCAGATAATATGTGAGCGACAATGTCTTTGAAACCAGCTACTTCAAATTCAAACACTGCACCGAGTGTGTCCATTTGAGTAGCACTTTTTCCTTTTAGTTCTTCAACATAACATTCTCTAATTTCCCCTAAAGAATCTCTGCCGCCAATTTCAATAAAATAATCACAATCTTCCCCTACTTTTACAAGTTCTGGGTGCGATGTGATTGCAACAGTTGTGGCACCAATCTCTTTCGTCTTTTTTGCATAAGTTATTGTGCTCACAGTTTCCCAACTCCCTGAACAAAATATACCAAGATCGCTTGGCCTTACAGGTTTTGCATAATCCGAACCTGGCTTAGACACATCAAAATCCATATGTAAAAGCCTCTTAGCCCATGCAGTTACTTCAAGCCCAGTTCTACCAGCCCCATACATGTGAATAATTCCTCTATCACCTATACTAACAACAGGGATTTCATTGCTCCCATATTCAACACGGCCCTTTAATTCAGTCCCATCATATAATACAGAGATTTCGCTAATTTCTGCATCGATTGATTTGTATCTATTTGGTAGTTTCAAACCAACTGTTGGAACTCTTCTAGAAACAATGTCATCAATTAATCTGTTAACTGAAGGGATTTGATAAGAAAGTTTTTTTTCAAGTTGTCCTAAAATATCTTGCTGGTATCCGATATCTATTTTAACAATTTCGGATATCATATATAACAAATGAGTTGAGAACCTATAAATATTTGTTTTGAATCATTACATTTTTTTTAAAAAATGTTTTACACTTTTCTTACAGCGCACGAAGCAGGGGGTTTCAGCATGACATCGCAGACAGTGTCAATCATCTGGCCTGACGTTGCATTGAAAAGATTCTTCTGGCTATAGTAGCTGAAGACAAGCAAAGTGGAAGGCCTCTCATTCTGGTTTATAACCTCTTCTAGTATTATCTGATCGCTGAACTGGTTGGCAATTGATTCCAGAAAAGGCTTTTGATTGATGCATTGTATGCAGGCCTGCGTGTAGTAGAACTTTAAGATGGTCTTACCATTCTGCAAGGCAAGGTTCTCTTGTTCAGTCGTCAGCTCATATTCAACCATGTTAGTGCTAGGCAATGTCACAGAATTTTGATTTGAGGATTGCCGCGTAGCGCCAGGCACAAACATCGAGCCGACCATCAAAAACATGAAGAACAGAGCCATAACAACTACAGCAATCCGCTTATCCAGCTTCAATTTCATTCAAACCATCTCCCAAACAACTAATTTATTTCTTTATTTCTCAAATTTAAATAGGGTGCTTATTTGGTTTTAGAGAAGCTGGTATCGTTGAGGGTTGCAATCAGGCAGCCTGCATGGATGATTTTGATAGGCGGACTTGTTTCCATGGCATGCCTGACGATTTCCTATCTGGTCTTTGAAACTTCGGTAGGTTTGATATCAAACTTCCTTATAACAATCGCCATGACCCCTTTCATGCTAAATCTGATAACCTATGAGGAGACAAAGGAAGAGGAGATGATAAGGTCAAAGAAAGACCTTGGCTTTTTCCATAGGCACGGCGACATCCTGAAGATTTACACGGCTTTCTTCTGTGGAATGATTCTCAGCTTTTCGATCATTTACATTATCCTGCCTGAAAGCATGTCTGAAAAAATTTTCAGCGATCAAATCAACCAAATCAGTGCGATAAGGGGGAAGATTGCTTCGCCTGACACTTTCTTGAAGATAGTGATGAACAACTTGGGAGTCCTTGCTCTCTCATTCCTGCTTTCCTTCATCTTCGGGGCGGGTGCTATTTTTCTGCTTTCTTGGAACGCTTCTGTCCTGGCCACGGCAATAGGATCGCTTGCGAATCAGTCTGGAGGAATTAAAGGGCTGCCTTTGGCAATTCTGCCTTTTCTCCCTCACGGCAGCCTAGAGATTCTCGCTTATTTCATCGGAGGAATAGCTGGTGGCTTGGTGTCAGTGTCTATAACAAGGAGAAAATCCCTTGGTTTTTGGTTTGTTCTGAAGGACAGCCTGAAGCTGATGCTCGTTTCTGTGGTCTTGCTTACCATTGCCGGCTTGGTCGAGATAACGATATTATAAGACTCTTTCCATCAGTTTGACAGTTGCCACAGCCGGACCAAAATTTGTATAGCCCTTTGTCATGATGATTTTCCATCCGCTTTTTTCCCCGTTTCTCATCTTCACCAAGATGCTTTCTGTTTCGAACGCGTTCAGATTTTTCGACATCATGTATTCGTATATGTTTTCAGCAGGGTTTGTGACTACAATTATTCTCTTCGCATATTTCCTCAGTTTAGGTATAAGAGAGTCTACAATCTTCTTGTTCTCTTTCCAAAGCGCGGTCATGCTTCTCATCTTTTCGTCTCTTGCCTTACCCGCGCACAAGACATAAACATCTGCACGCTCCCATTTTGTTGAAAATTTTGTGTCTATCCACAGGCCTCTACATGCATGCTGCAAATCCAAAATGTCCCCTGACAAATCCTTATTGTCTATAAGAATCATCTTGTCCGGCTTGAATCTCATCAAGGACAAAAATGCTATCTGTGACCCGATCCTTCCAATTCCTATAATTCCTATTTTCATTAAAACTAATGTTAGAAAAAGAAGAATTTAAACCTTGCACTTTATTCAAGGTAGATTCCCGGCTTTCCATATTTAGCTCTTCTTGCTCTGTCCTCAGGATCATACTTTTTAGGGTCAGAGTTCCTGAAAACCCTAATATTTTTGAATCCAAACTGTTTTTTCAAAAAATCTTTTGCCTCATCAAAGAATTTCAGCTCATCCGGAGAAACCACATACAGGTAGGCGTTTTTCTTCTTGCCTGCCATCTTCGTCACATTTTTCAGATCCTCGATAGACTTCTTCAGGCTTTCCTCGAGGCTCAGAACCTTCTTGTCAATCTTTTTGTTGTCAACTTCAGGCCACTCGGCAACCGAGACAAAATTATTATTTTTCAGTTTCTCCCAGAACTCTTCACAGATAAATGGAGTTATCGGTGCAATCAGTTTAACTGCAACCTGCAAAGTTTCATGCAAGATTTTTCTGTTGCAATTCTTAATTCCCCCACATCTCTCGATATACCACTTCAAGTCATTGGTTAATTCAAACAGTCCAGCCTGCACCCCGCTCCTGAACTTCATGACCTCAAAATTTTGTGTCACCTTTCTCACATGCTCCTGAACCTTGCTCTGCAAGAAGAGATCAACACTCTCCATGCTCTTCCTCTTCGCTTTCTTCATTTCAGAAATCAGTTCACCGATAAGCTGAATCCTTGCACTGTATCCGGCAACATTTTCATCTCTCCAATCAGCGTCATTCAACTCCTCGTTCGAGGCCACCAGGTTTATTCTCACCAGGTCTGCCCCCACATTCTTAATCAGGCCTGCCAGAGGGATCACGTTTCCCAGGGATTTGCTCATCTTTGTCCCGGAGACGTTGACAAACCCGTTTATCGCAATCGCCTTCGGCCAGTATTTTGGATTCTCCCAGATCGCAGTGTGGTGGAAAAGGTAAAATGTCAGGTGGTTTTGTAGAAGGTCTTTTCCAGAAGTCCTGAGGTCAACAGGATAGAAATATTCAAACTCCTCATGCATCTCCTTCAGTATTTTTTCATCCATCTTCACTTTCTTGGCCAGCTGTTTGGGATTTCCTTTTCCAACAAAAATATAGTCCAAAACTTCATCCGTCAGTTTTCCAGCATCAATTTTCTTTTGATTTACTATTCTTGAGATCGTGTAGTAGGCCATGTAGATTGTCGAGTCGCTAAGTGTCTCGATTTTCCAGCTCTTGTCCCAGGGTAAAGGAGTTCCCAGCCCGGCCTTCCTGGTGCAGGCTTTTTCTTTCAGCCAGTCTACAGTATTCAAAAATTGCGAACGGACTTCCTCGGGAACAAATTTCATTTGTTTCATACATTCTTTCACTTTATTTTTCCATTCCTGGTCAGAAAATTTCAGGAACCACTGATTTTCTAAAATCTTCACGTGGCATTTGGTCGTGCATCTGCAAATCACCTCTCCGGTGATTTCCCACATGATGTCCACAATTTTTCTTTCAATAAATTCTTTTACAAGTTCGTCCTTGATCTCTGAGACTTTCCTACCAGCATAAGGCGTGGTTTCTTTCAGGATTCCTGTATGGAATTCTTTCTTATAGAGCTGAGCAGTGGCTTCGTCCAACTTCTCCCTCTCACCCTGGCTTTTTATGTTCATTTGACTGCATATCTCAATCGCAGGCTGCTCTCCGAATCCTTCGGATTTAATCAAGGAAATCGGTTTTATGTTTTTCACAGCAAGGATGTCAAGGTCAAACTTCTTCAGCCGTTCTTCATCTTTCTGCAGGTCAGCCAAACCCATCCAGTCATACGGGGCATGGGACGGAACCGACATCACGATTCCAGTCGCAGCAGACGGATCCACAAAACTAGCCGGCAAAATCATCACTTTTTCTTTCGTTACCGGATTTTCAACAAATCTTCCGACCAATTCTGAACCGGAAATTTCCTCAAGAATTTCAACTCTCTTCAGCTGGTCTTTCAATTTTTCAACAGCATCCTTGCTTATTATCCATCCCTCTCCGTCAACCTTGACACCAACATAATCAACTTCAGGATTCACCCAAAGGTTTGTCACACCGTAAATTGTCTCAGGCCTCAAAGTTCCGCAAGGGATTATCTCTCCGGAATCCAGCCTGAACTTGAACAGGACATATTCAATCGGGCTTTCTCCCTCTCCTTTCAACCTGTCATGATCTCCTGTCGGGCTCTGGTCGTGCGGGCACCAGATGACTGGGTGAGTCCCCTGAACAACATATCCTTTTTTTTTCAGTGTGTTATACTGCCACTCGATGAATCTGGAATACTGCGGTGTCATCGTGGTTGTGATGAAAGTCCTTCTCCAGTCGACAGAGAATCCAACACTTTTCAATATCTCGATCCATCTGGTCTTCCAGTATTTTGCAGTGAACTCTGGTCCCTTCTTCGCAAAATTTTTTATGTCCTGGTCACTTGCACCGAAAAGTTTGAAAGTCTCAATCTGCGTCTTATCGTTCTTCTTCAATCTCTCTATAGTTCCTAGTATCGGCTCACCAGTTGCATGGAAAGATTGAGGATACAAAACATTGAATCCTTGCATCCTCTTGAACCTCGCATAAGCATCACCTCTGAAGAACGTGAAACCAGCTCCAACGTGCGGAGCTCCATTGACATAAGGATATGGAATTGTTATGAAAAATTTCTTTTTCTTCTTGTCGACATTCGTCTCAAATATCTTGGCCTTCTCCCATCTCTTCTCCCACTTGCCGCTGATTTTCTTGAAATCAATTTCCTTCATTTCGATTCAACCTATAGATAAAATTGATATTTCAAATAGATTAAAATAACAGAAGTAGGGCAGGTTGACCCATTTCAACGAAACATTTAAGATCTTAATACAGTCTCGGTAGCTGACTTAACAAGTCCTGCATAGTAGATTGGCTGTGAGTAAGGAAACAAAATTGAAACAACAACAAGAAACACAAGAGCTGAAACTATTGAAATTATCCCTGAGGCAATTCCTTCCGACCTGCTGTATCGTGAATAGAGATAGTAAGGTAAGCCGAACATTGACAGAATCAAAATGATTGCATCAATCAAGAAAAACAGAATCGTTAAAATAGGTTGATAGTAGTAATATCCACTCTGGAACAGGCTAGACAGAAAAATCAGGGAAAAGAATGCGAAAACAAAAATGAATCCGGAAAATATTCCAGTTACCAAAACCCGGCTGAATGAAAATCCAGGTCTTCTTCTGATTTCCTCCACCCCCGACCTTCTCGCAAACAGTCTCCTAACTCTTCCGTATATGAATAAAAAGAATATTGTCAAGAAAAAAATCAGTCCGACTATTCCTACTATAATCTCATAAAAGTAAAGCAGGAAGAAGTTTTCCCCATACAAACCGGTAACAGTGAAAGACTCACCAGGCAAGAGGTTCTGGGCAGTGTACTGGTATCCACCATAGTAAGATGGCGATCTGATCATTCCAACAAAATCTTTCGCAGAAGAGGTTGACATGGTGGCAAGCTCTGATGGGCTGTAATCAATATTGAACTTCGGCTTTCCCTTCAGTTCCATGTTCTGAGGGACAGTCACGCTCGCGCCGACATACCTAGTAAGGGCATTGTTGTCCTGTATGGTCTTGAAACTGAAATCGAATCCCTGAAAAGTTTCTTTTGCAATCCTTGGCGTCGAGAATACAAGATAAATGTTTACTTGGGAGTTGTTCACAAGCGGGTGGGTGAGGTTGAATCTCAACAGAGTTGAGTCAGCCAAAGTCTCGGTCGTATATTCCAAAAATGAAGGATCATAATACGTCTGTCCGTAGTAAGCGCACACGTCTCCCATACAAGGCGGATACCAGTAGCCCCCACCCTGTGCAAGCTTGTATATCTGGACCTTTGTGTACGGGATTTGCAAAGTTATCGAAGAGACTTCCTTTTGCGAAAGGCTCTCAAGATAAATGTTCGCAACGACAAAACCATTTCCAGCTCCGGTCAGTTCCACATTGTAATAATCATTGGCGTGCCAGTAAGATTGTTGCTGGGCGAATGCAGGAGAAAAACTCAACATCAAGGCAAAAAATGCAAACAGGGGAATCAGCTTTCTCATATTTCTCCTCCTTTAAATTTTGATTTTCTGTAGATATAAAAACCGAAACAAATCAATGAAATTGCAAAAAGAGCAGCAGAGATTTGTAGATATGACGGAATTAAAGAAACAACAGGCCCACCTTCCCCAGCCAGAGGGGCTTGCATGACATCCTTTGTTGCAAGATATCCAGCTCGAGTAGAATACTGCATGAGGCTGTAAATACCGCCAAAAAATGCTAGGACAGAAGTGCCAAGAATGATGACCAATCTCCTTGACTTGCTCGAGACAACTCCATATCCACGTTCAGTCAAAGTATAGAAAACCCATTTCTTCCCTGGCTGTTCGATCCTCTTCACGAGCCCGTGCTTGCATAGGGCATTAAGATGCTCGACAATTGTCGAGTCGCTTTTGTTCAATCTCTTTCCCAAATCAGAAGGAGTCCTGTCGCCGTCAGACAGTTCTTTCAGTATGTCCATCCTAGTATCTACAGACAAGACCTTCAAAACATCTCTGTCGATTATCGTAACAGGCTCTTCCATAAAGAAAGTGTGGTTGGAAAAGCAAATAAAAGCATAAGGTTTTGTTTGGTGAAAACCGAATTAAATAAAGTGAAATAAATGAGAAAGCCAAAGAAATTGTCAATTTCCGAGCCAGCGCAATATGCGGGTGGATGGTGTCCTGTCTGCAACACCCCAGGCCCCCCTTTAACGCTCAACTGGTTCAGGTGCGACAAATGCAGAAAATTGGTTTGTCCAAACTGCATAAGAAGAGTAGGGAAAAAATTGGTCTGTTTGAATTGTTCCCCAGCTAAAAACAAACTAGAACAAACATTTATAGGATATCCAGCTAAAAAGGAAGTCGTCCGTATTTTTGTGATAATGCTTCTTATATTTTTTATAGGATCAGTTCTAATTTCTTTCTTATCTTATACTTTCCCGCAATTTAATAATCTAGAGTATCTTTTCTTGTCAATCCTTGGCATCTTACTTTGCTTCAGTGCTTTGATTGCATACATCTATTCCAGAAACAAAAAACAAATGATAAGTTTAAAAATAGAGAAACTATTATTGTAGTCAATGCCCTGGTAGCTCAGTTCGGATAGAGCAGCTCCCTTCTAAGGAGAAGGTCATGGGTTCGAATCCCATCCGGGGCATTTAATTCTTCTTAAACAAAAATCAATTAATGAAAAAAGAAACTATTCTGATAATCTGGCTTGCCTTTACGATTGGTATCTTTGATGGCTTGTTTGGAATAGACACGGTCAGATACAAAATGTTCACGGTCGAGTACCAATCATTCTGGGGTGCATTCTTCTCTCTCTACTATCTCATCGGCATATTCCTTATTTACGGCAAAAAAATGTTGAAAGATAAATTAAGATTTGTTCAAGTGATTTTAACCAGCTTGATTGTTTACAACTTAGCGCAATTTATCCATAGAGCAGATGCTGTCCGTCTGGGTTTCATAACCAAAGAACAACTTCTTGGAATGAGATATGAACTTAATGGATTTTTCGGCCACCCTTTGACTTTTTCATTTTCTGACTTGCTTTTTCTGTACTTTTCTTTTTTAATCATAGTGATTATAATAGAAATTTACAAAAGGAGAAAAACCTTATAGTTTAAATCCAATTATTATAATTATGACCAGAGTTATTGTCTGCACTTCAGGAAAGGGTGGCGTCGGTAAAACCACTCTGGTTTCCAACCTTGCTGCAAACCTGACAGAGCTCGGCCAACATGTTATTGTTGTTGACGCGAATCTCACCACCCCTAATTTAGGATTGCATCTTGGCTTGCATCTCACTCCAAACAGCTTGCACGATGTCCTCCGTGGGGATGTGAAAATAAAAAATGCCACATACATTCATCCTCTGGGCTTTGGCGTCATCCCAGCTAGCATGAACTTGAACGACTTGAAAGATGTGGATGTCGGAAGACTGCCGGAAGTCACTCTGAACCTTCTTGGCAAGGCCGATTATGTTATTTTGGACTGCGCTGCTGGTCTGGGCAGGGAGGCAGCCTCAGCAATCTCAGCCTCGACAGAAGTTTTGATTGTTACAAACCCTGACCTGCCGAGTGTTGCAGATGCCTTGAAGACTGTGAAGGTAGCAAAAGATACAGGAAAGTCGATTACGGGTGTCGTGGTGAACAGAGTCAAAGGAAAAGAGCATGAAATGACAAAAGCTGAAATCGAAGAAATTCTTGAAACACCAGTCTTGAGTGAGATACCTGAGGACAAGAATGTCTCAAAGAGCATCGCCAGCAAAACTCCTCTTTCAAGCTTCAGCCCAGATTCTCCAGCCTCGGTTGAAATAAGAAGATTGTCATACTTACTCTGCGGCAAGTCATTCAAATACAAGGGGCCAAAAAACTTCAGGATTCTTGACAGGCTTGTCGGATGGATGACCGGTTAGTTCTTCTTACTATTCAAATTTTGAACGAAGTATATCCAATAGAGAGAACAGAAAAGCAAAAGAACAACCAGCTTCGAAGCGAGATTGAGGTTGACCGGATAGATGCCAGTCTTGTTTAGGACTTGTATATTTGTCATGTTGAACAGATATGTCACGTTGAACTTCTGTTGTTCAATCAGATTCCTCAAAGCATCAATATCAGTCCCAACACCGTAGAAATTGTAGAGTGAAAACCAATAGAAGAAGTTGAAGAGGACCTCGTAGAAGCTGATCATCGCAATTAAAAACCCGGCGATGATGTAAATGTTTTTTTTATTGCTTTTTTCAAGCTTTTCCTTGAATGAGTTTATGAAGAGCGCAAACGCCAAGAATGCAGAATACTGGAAGAATGTTATGGGTTTTCCGAAATAAAAAAGCTCAGAGGTAAGTCCATAAACCAGTCCAACACAAAATATTGCTGCACTCAACACGGTGAAAAATATTGAGGCGTAAAGGTATTTTTTATTCATGTCATCACTTATATTTTTGTCGGATATATAAAAATCCTTTTTACAATTCAATCTCAAAAGCGGCCACAGGCATCTCCAGCTTCCAATTCTCCAGAACCTGAGGATGGACTTCACCGATTATTCCGACGACCTTGCCCTCAACAAGGATCTCTGCAACCCTTCCCTCTACGAAGCTACTGTGCCTTGCTTTCCTCAGCTTGTACTTTTTCTTTTGCTCTCTCATGAACCCGTCGAGGACAGCAAGTATATCATGATAATCAACTTTCGAGTCGGCAATTGCAGCAGCCATCTTCCTAACATCTCTTGTTTTTGTCTCCTGCTTCTCATCTATCAACACGACATCCCCAATCTCAAAAATCTTCTGCGGGTATTCCACATGCTGATTGTTCGAATAGAATTCCATCAAACTTGGGAGCATCCAGTTCCTGAAAACATTCCAGTTCAAGGAAACAGGATTTTCAATCTCAACAACCTCTTCTTCTTTCAGGTTCATCCTCTTGAACAAGTTGCTCTTGTTTGTGAGGCTGTAGGAAAGAATCTCTTGAAATCCGAGTCCAACTATCCCTTCAATCACACAATCAGCCAAAACTTCTTTCTTGCTTATCTCCCCCTTTGTTTTGAATTTGATTAGCTCAGGTTCTATCTTGTTGTAGCCAAAAGATATTATCACGTCCTCCACAACATCTCTGGGATGCATGATGTCCTGCCTGTAAGCAGGATACAGAACTTCAATTTTTTTTCCTTTAATTTTTACCACTTCATATCTCGCCTGCTCGAGTAATTTCGCAACTTCCTTGGAAGATAACTTCAATCCAGAGAGTTCATTCACAAAATCCACATCGACCGAAGCCTTCTTCGGCGTCATGTCAGGTGTGTAAATTGTTTTGTCAGAGTAAACAACTTTAACACCCTCCACCTTAGCTCCCCTGTCGATCAAGGCAGCAACTAAAACGTTCAGTGCAGGAACTAGAAACTTGAAATCAAAACCACTGCACTCAATAAAAATTTCCTTCGTTCCTTCTGTCACTTTCCCAGTAAAGTTTGAATTGATGATCGGTGGGATTGACAAGACCTCTCCTGCAGAGTCGATGAAAATAGGAATCTCCTTCAATCCTTCAACAAGATGTCTGAATTCCATTCCTTTCGGATGTTTCTCCAAAATATCTTTTATCGTCATCTCTTCCTCAAAATCCAGTGGAACAAACTTCTTGTCTAGGCTTGCTGTTGTGTATTTAATCGGCGGCTTGATTCTTGAAAAATCGTAAACTCCTATTGCAACTTCCTTCCTACCGCTACCGAATGTCCCGGCAACCTTCTCCTGAAGTTGGATCATCTGAGATAAAGTCGCCTCATCTATCTTCAAATTCCTTGCAACAGCACAAACTGTAAAAGGCCTGACTTTTGAAACTTTTTTGTCGACATTCACCACCAGGCCAGATTTTCCAATTTTATATTTCGGCAGTCCCCTCTCGCTCGTCAATCTCCCTTTCAGTTCTCTTGCTATCCCTTCTGCCGACCAGAGGTCAGGCCTGTTCGTGTCCTTTGAATCAATTTTTATCAAATCCCCCCTGACATCATCCACTTCTGCCTTTGCGAAAAGAATATACTGCTTCAGTTCATCCACTGAAAGCTTTTTTCCAATTAGTTTGCTCAAATCTGAATATGAAACTTCTAATGTAGGCAACTAATCACCTTGGCTCCTCAACCACTTGAGATTCCTCGAAAACAATTCCCTGATGTCATTTATTTTCAATTTGTTCATCGCCAATCTGTCAATCCCGAATCCCCAAGCCAAAACAGGTTCTTTTATTCCCAAAGGTTCTGTCAGCTCAGGCCTGAATATTCCAGCTCCAGCTAGTTCCACCCAACCGAGCTGCGGGTGTTTCCCTGAAATTTGTACAGAAGGCTCCGTGAAAGGATAATAATCTGTGAAGAATTTTATTTCCTTCACTCCAGCTATCTCGTATGCAAACTGCTTCAGCAGTCCCAGCATATGCTTGAAGTTCAATCCTTTTGCTACGACTATCCCGCCTGTCTGGATGAACTCAACTCCATGAGTGACATCAATCACATCTGGCCTGTAGCATCTGACCATGTCGAAATACCTCCCAGGAATCTCAATTCCCTTGGCAAGATATCTTGGAGTGATCGCCGTGTCATGCGCTCTGGGAATCAGTTGAGAGGCTTTTTTTGCGCTCCATTTATATCTCCATCCGGTTGATCCGGTCTTCCATCCATTCTCATGCGCGGCTTTGACTCTCGAAACAATTTTTTCCGGAGGCAACCTGCCAATCTTCGGATATTTCAAAGAATAAGTTGATGTCCAGCTTCTTGCTGGATGATTCTGCGGCTGATAGAGTGCGTCAAAATTCCAGAACTCCATCTCGATTGTCGGTCCGACCATTTCCTTGAAACCCATTCCGACAAGCTTCTTCCTGACCTGCATCAGGAAATAATCGTAAGGCTGCCTCTTCCCAGGGGAAATTTTTTTATCAAGCCTTTTCTTGATGACTTCAACTTCTACATCTTTGAATTTCTTCCCTTTCCAAAGTCCAGTCAAAATTATGTCATGATTCAGTTCTCCGATCACATTCCCGGCTTTCGCCAGACCTTCTTCAGTCCTCTTGTAGGTCTCGCTAATCTTCTGAACTAAATTTCTTCCAATCAACACATTCAAAATTTTTTCCTCAACTCCTATCCCTTCAGAGATTTCCTTCAGCGCTACTTCCTCCTCAGTCTCGAAAGGCGGCTTCAGAAGAATTACTTCGCTCCCCCTCTTCATCACCCACTGCTTGTCCAACGCCCACTTCAAAGCTATCGGGAAATTCTTTACCTTCAACATCACCTTACCTATGGTCGAAGACTTCTGCGGGTAGCTGTTCAAAATCTCAACGAGGTTCTTTTCAGGGAGCCCGTTTTTTAGATACTCCTCCCCTTCTTCTGTCAATCTGTAACTCGCCATGAAACAACCTTCAATCCTTCAACATGAACTTGCCAATCTGGCCTTTTGCCTTTTCCCTTTTCTTCTGGTGTTCTTCGATGAACTTGACCACCCTGTCAGCAAGGTCTTCCTTGTGCTCCCCGGCCAAAATCTTGCCTGACCTCTCATCTTCAAAAATTTTCTCAACTTTCTTGTCGTTTTCTTCAAACAAGAAATAATAGTACTGACAGACTGAACAAATGTCTGGATTGCCGCCATGCTTTCTCTGCAACTCGGCAGTCGGTTGCTGCCCGGTGAAGGCATTCATTATCTTCTTCCTCACAACTTCAGGGGAGTCTGTGGTGAAAATTGCTGCCTTCGGGTCGCTTGCGCTCATCTTGGCTCCAGGACCTAGCCCAGGAATAAATTTGGAATGTATCTGCGCCGGCTTGTAGAATCCCAATTTAGGAGCAACGTCCCTGGAAATCCTCCAGTAAGGATCTTGGTCAATAGCAGCAGGAATCAGGCAAGGAATATTTTTTTCTTTGATGATTGACGGAAGGAAACATGGAACAGCTTGGATTGCAGGGAAAAAACTTATTCCTATGTTAGATTCGTTTTTGAACCCGAAAACTGCTTTTGCGGTTGAGAAAGTGACGTGCTTCGCAACTTTTATCGCAGTATTGTATAACGTCTTCGCATATTGCGTGTCGGTAAAGATATGGGTCTTCTTCGGGTCAAACCCGACTGCTATTATGTCAAGTATGTTTTCATTTGCAAAGTTTTGTGTCTGCTTTAGTGAAAGCTCCGGTTTTAACAAAAATTTTTCATCATCTGTTATTTGGAAATAAAGTTCCACATCGAACTTTTCCTGCAGCCATTTGGTGAAAATCCATGGGACCATGTGCCCAAGGGTGGTGTTGCCTGAAGGGCCTCTCCCCGTATACAAAAAGAATTTATTCCCTTTGTCGTACTGGTCCAGTATCCAGTTCAAGTCCCTGTGAGAAAAGAAAATCTTCCTCCTCAGCATAAAATGCAAATCCCCGGTATGCTTCTGTATCCTCTTCAGCAAATCCTCTGAAATCTTCTCTGTGCCGAATTCCTTCACCAGCTTATCGTAATCGACTTCCCCCCTAACTTCCCAGGGTGTCACAACAAACTTCTCTTCTGGCATAAGAACCTTCCTATATTTAATTATTTCCTAGATATTTGAAAAGCTTTTAAGATTAACAAACATAATTCTTAATTCAAGGTGAGCAGATGCCAGTGTTCAAATTTGTTATATCAGAGCCTGAAACGAGAAAGGCCTTCCAATTGGAAGTGGACCAGACCAAGGCAGTGGGACTGATCGGCAAGAAGATTGATGACGAGTTCAACGGGGATTTGATTGGCCTGAACGGCTATTCCCTTAAAATCACCGGCGGGACCGATAAGGACGGCTTCCCGATGCACCCATCGGTCAAGGGCCCGGGAAGGAAGAAAGTTCTTTTAGCTTCTGCCCCTTGTTTTTATCCGAAGATAAAAGGACAGAGAAAAAGAAAGACCATCCGTGGCAATGTCATCTCTGATGCGATTGCCCAAATAAATGTCAAAGTTTTGAAGAAGGGAGAAAAGCCTCTGGATCAGCTTGTTCCAATGAAACCAAAGGCAAAGAAGGCAGAGAAGCCTGAGGAAGCAAAAGAGGAGAAGAAAGAAGAGAAAAAACCAGAAAAGCAGGAAGAGAAGAAAGATGGTGATAAAACTAGAGAAGAAAAAAAGTAAGGAATCAAACCCAAAGCTGATCCCTGAAGTCAACATAGGAATCGTCGGACATTGTTGAAAAACAACCGAACACGTGGCCCACGGGAAAACCACTTTGGTACATGCTTTGACCTCAAAACTGACATTGACCCATTCTGAAGAATTAAAGCGTGGAATAACCATAAGGCTAGGATATGCAGATGTTACTTTTTACAAGTGCAGGAACTGCTCTGGACCAGAATGCTACACGACAAGCGAGAAATGTCCGAAGTGTTTCGGCGATTGCGATATAGTAAGGACTGTTAGTTTCATCGATGCTCCTGGCCATGAAACCCTGATGGCGACTGTCCTGAGCGGGGCAAGCCTCATGGACGGAGCTCTTCTTCTGATTGCCGCGAATGAAAAATGCCCTCAGCCCCAGACCAGAGAGCATCTGACTGCCCTAGAGGTTGTAGGCATAAAAAATGTGATAATCATCCAGAACAAAATCGACCTGGTTAGCAGGGAAAAGGTTTTAGAAAATTACCAGGAAATCAAAAAATTCATCAAGGGAACGGTTCTGGAGAATTCGCCAATAATCCCAGTCTCCGCCCAGCAGAGAATCAACATAGACGCCATAATCGAAGCGATAGAAAAATACATCCCAACACCTCAAAGGGATGAAGCTAAAGATCTGAAGATGCTAGTGGCGAGAAGTTTTGACATCAACAAACCTGGAACAGAGCCAAAAAAATTAATGGGTGGTGTTCTTGGCGGTGCGATAATTAACGGCAAACTGAAGATTGGAGACGAGATTGAAGTCAGACCTGGCATAAAGATTGGAAGCAAGTACAAACCTCTGACTACAAAAGTGATCGGTTTGCAAAAGGCAGGAAAGGATATTGGAGAGGCCGGCCCTGGAGGACTGCTCGGAGTTCTGACATCCTTGGATCCATCTTTGATGAAATCCGATTCCCTTGTCGGCAATGTCGTCGGCTTTCCTGGGAAGCTACCTGAATCAGTAGAATCATTGACCTTGGAAATAAAAATCCTGGAAAGGCTGGTCGGTTCAAGCGAGCTGAAAGCAATAGCGCCAATCACCGTTAACGAGGACTTGATGATAAACGTCAGCACTGCCCGTTCAATTGGCACTGTCAATTCGATTAAAAAGAACAAAATGGAGTTGAAACTAAAGATTCCTATCTGCGTGGAAAAAAAAGAAAGAATAGTAATTTCTAGGCTAGTTTCTGGAAGATGGCGCTTGATTGGCTTTGGTACTGTTGTCTAACAGCTTGCAGGTTCTTCTGCTGAATTGGCCGGTCCTATTATTCTGACTTTATGGAAGCTTCCAACTGCACCACCAGCAATACTTACATTGCAATTTACTGTTGAAGACGCGGCTATTGAAGCAGAGTTACATCCAACTATGCCTGCCGCTATACCGTCAACTCTTGCAGTCAAATCGCTAGCTACGGTAATCGGTGCTGTCGCATCCAAGTTTTTTATAGAAACATAATAACCTGGCGTTTGGGTAGGATAGCACCCTGCATCCGTTATGTCTATTGTCTTAGATGTTCTCGAAGTGAACATGCCAATCAAATACATGTATGCCATTCCTGCTAATGCTATTACAATCATCAGCATCAAAATGGTCGCTATTACAGCGGATACTCCTTTCATTTACTCACTTATCTCTACTTGGTAAAGTCTATTTAAATATATTTTATAAGAGAGTTTGATATATGAAAAAAATAATTCTTGACACAAATTTTCTGATTAGCTTGTGCAAGTTCAAAGTTAACTTGGAGGAGATTGATGAAGTGGTTGACGAGCCCTATCAACTCTTTACACTAGGCTTGGTTGTTGATGAGCTGGAAAAGATGTCAGGATTGGTGAGCAGGGATTCGAGATATGCAAAGATTGCTTTGAGTCTGATAAATCTCAAAAAAATAAAAATATTAAGCTCGGACAAAATAAATACTGATAATGCGATAATAAATTCGGCGGACCAAGGCACGATTGTCGCTACCAATGACATTGAGCTGAGGGAAAAGCTAAAAAAACTAGGAATCAAAACAATTTATTTAAGAGCAAAAAAACATTTAGGTATAAACTAGGATGAAAAAATGATAATAATCCCAGTAATTGCGAGTGTCGTAGCTTTGATTTTCTCCGGGTATTTCGCCCTTTACATCGTTAAAAAGCCTCTTGGAACTCCCAAGATGATTGAAATATATCAGGCCATCCGCCAGGGCTCTAAAACCTACCTGAAAAGGCAGTACAAGACAGTTTCTGTCATCTGTCTGATTCTTGCAGCATTCCTTTTCCTGTTTTTCGATTACAACAAGTTCACTTTACCTCTGACTGCATTTTCTTTTCTGCTCGGTGCATCCTGCTCGATAATAGCCGGTTATGTGGGGATGGATATTGCCACAAGGGCAAATGTGAGAGCAGCTTTCGCGGCAAAAAGCAGTAGCAAGGGCCCGCTGAAGATTGGGTTTTACGGAGGGATGGTGATGGGACTTTTCAACATCGCCCTGAGCCTGCTCGGAATAACAATCCTCTATTTCATTTTTTCAACTTACGGAACTTCTTTCAACCTAACCGATCCTCTTGTTCCGATAATCGGCTTTGGCTTCGGTGCTTCACTCTCTGCCTTATTCGCTCAACTGGGCGGTGGAATTTTCACTAAAGCAGCAGATGTGGGGGCTGACTTGGT